>Ga0210057_1005363_pt1 | contig 16513 bp, 19 predicted proteins | sample CryGeyCG2114_010_2_FD_183968 | JGI IMG/M metagenome (GOLD analysis project Ga0210057, IMG submission 183968) | Groundwater microbial communities from aquifer - Crystal Geyser CG10_big_fil_rev_8/21/14_0.10 (SPAdes) (version 2) | ecosystem: Environmental > Aquatic > Deep subsurface > Groundwater ...
ACGCCGTCCAAAGTGATGGTCGGCGCTCCGTATCCTTTTTCCAAAACCACTGCTTTGCCTTTCGGGCCCAGAGTGATTTTTACGACGTCAGCCATTTTGTCAACGCCGTGCTTTAAAGCCTTTTTGGCTTCAGAAGTAAATAAAATTTTTTTAGCCATTTTTATCTAAGAGCAAAGCGATTAGCTATAAAAATGAGCATCCGCCGAAGCCTATTGGCGTAGGCGGGAGCCATCACTTGCTCTATTCAATTATTGCGATAATATCATCCTCGCGAGCGACCAAGTATTCTTTAGCTTGCCCCGACCCGGCGGGGTCATCAATTTTAATCTCGCTAGGGCTGTATTTTTGAAACAAAACAACGTCTCCGACTTTGACTTCCATCGGAGTCCTTTCTCCTTTTTCATTAATTTTGCCAGGTCCCACCGCAATAATTTTACCCTTTTGCGGTTTCTCTTTTTCGGCGGTATCCGGCAAAACAATGCCCGACTTGGTGGTGTTTTCCTCCGTAATCGGTTCAATAACGATATGATCGGATAAAGGTTTAATAGACATAACTTGTTTTAAAGATTTCTAATTTGCGACCGTTAGCACTCTCCCTATTTGAGTGCTAATCAATATTTTATCCATCAAGAAAAGAATGTCAAGTGTTAATTTACTTATTAATTTTTTTAAAATATAATGGAAGCGAGGGAGAAAAGTAAAAACATCGGTTTTCACTTTTCGACCGAGCGACATTACATAGCGAAGCGTATATAATCGAAGCGAGGAGAAAATGAGAAAACATCAGTTTTATCATTTTATCCGAACAAGATTACATAGCGAAGCGTATATAATGGAAGCGAGGGAGAAAAGGAAAAACATCGGTTTTCACTTTTCGACCGAGCGACATTACATAGCGAAGCGTATATAATGTAACTGTATGCCCGGTAGTGAAAATTCGACAATTCTTTTAACGCTATCTAAGAATAATTCACTACTTGGCAGAAAGAAGACAAATTAATTAATCACAGAAATTCGATGAAAACGAATAAATTAAGTCGAATTTCTACTACCGGGTATGCCAAAGAAGGGTCAAAAATCGATTGAAATGATTAAAACCGCTTGCAAAAAAACGGGCGGCGATGCTTTTGAATTATATAAAAAAGAAATAGAGCAATCTATCCAGAAAGCCATTCAAAAAATTAAAAAAGAAAAAAGTCAAAAAAAATATATTTCTCTTTCTAATCATCCGCTAGAAGAAATAAAAGGATTACTAACAAAGCATCTTGAAAATATCTTTAAATCTCCGCGAAATATTATTAATGAAATTGCTCTGGAGATACCGCCTGATTATATTAGCACCGATCTCGCTACCCCGGTTTTTAATTTGGTAAAATTACTAAAAACTAATCCCAGGGTAATTGCCGAAAACCTGACAGATAAAATTAATAAGACAAAATCTTCATTGATTGAAAAAGCAGAAAAGGCTAATGGTTTTGTTAACCTTATCTTAAACAAGAAAAAATTTTATAACGATATTTTGACACAAATAAACAAATTAGATGGAGATTATGGCGAAAGCGATGTTAATCCGAAAAAAGTGGTGATTATTGATTATTCTGCACCAAATGTCGCCAAACCTATGAGCGTCGGGCATTTGCGTTCCACGATTATCGGCCAAGCGCTATCTAATATTTATCAAGCAACGGGTTATACGGTTATCGGCGATAATTATATTGGCGACTGGGGCACCCAATTCGGGAAAATGATTTACGCTTATCAAAAATGGGGCGACGAACGCAAAATTCAAAGAAATCCGCTCCAAGAATTAAAAAATCTCTATGTTCATTTTCATGAAGAAGCCAGTAAAAATCCGGAAATAGAAGACCGGGCCAGAGAAATTTTCAAAAAATTGGAAGAAGGAGACAGCAAATTAGTGGCTCTTTGGAAGAAATTCCGAGATTTAACGATTAAAACCAATGAAGAAACTTACAAAAAACTCGGGGTAAAATTCGATATTTTGAGCGGCGAAAGCTATTTCTCCGATAAAACCAAGGCGGTAATTGACGACTGCTTGAAAAAGAAACTCTGCCGAAAAGACCCCCAAAGCCAGGCAATAATAGTCGATACTCTCTCCAATCTCCCGTCTTTTCTTTTACTGAAACAAGATGGGTCTACATTATATCAGACTCGCGATTTGGCGACTTTGAAGTTTAGGGTTGAAACTTTCCAACCCGATGTCATTTTATACGTGGTGGGCAGCGAACAAGAATTGAAATTCAAACAATTATTTTCTTTAGCCAAAAAACTCGGCTATCTCCAAAAAACCGATGCCCAGCATATAGGTTTCGGATTGGTTTTAAACAGGGGTAAGAAAATGTCAACTCGAGAAGGCGGAACGATTGAATTAGAAAATTTGCTGTCCGAAGCCATTCGTAAAGCCGAAGAAATAGTTAAGGAGAAAAATCCAAAATTATCGCCGTCGGAAATTAAAAAAATATCTCAAATTATCGGCGTGGGCGCCATAATATATAACGACTTGCACCAATCTCGCTCCAAAAATATTGTTTTTGATTGGGGAAAAATGCTTAATTTGGAAGGAGCAAGCGCTACCTATCTTCAATATGCTTACGTACGAATCAATTCGATTTTGAAAAAAATTAAAAAAGCCGTTTCTAAACCGAAAACTATTACTTTTGAAGAAAAAATCGAATTCAAATTAGCAATTAAATTAGGTTTTTTTCCTTTTGTCGTCATTCAAGCCCAACAAGAAAATTCGCCACATCTGATTGCTACCTATCTAGAAGAGTTGGCGCAACTTTTTAATAATTTTTACGATAAAATTTCTGTAATTAAAACTGCTGACTCGAGTCTTTTTGCGTCGAGATTCATTCTGATTAAATCGGTGGCGAGCGTCATTAAAAAGGGATTAACGCTGCTTAATATCTCAGTCCCGGAAAAAATGTAAAATTAGTATGATCAAACTGCGAAATCGCTTTTTCCTTCTGCGCCACGGCCAAGCCACTTCCAATTTAGAGCCCCGTTGGCTGGCTAGTTGGCCGGAAAAAAAGAAAATTTCCCAATTAACTCCGAAGGGTATTCGCGATGTCAAAAAAGCCGCCCAATTCTTTAAAACAATTGGCCTGGATTTTATTTTCTCTTCTGATATGAAGAGATCGGCTGAGACAGCCAAAATTATTGCCAAAGTAACGAAGGCAAGATTGATATTGGATAAAAACCTGCGAGAATTAAATACTGGTGTTTTCAACGGCCAGCACCCTGATATTTATCGCCATTATTTCAAAAATAAATTAGAAAGATTTTTTAAACGGCTAGCCAAAGGAGAAAATTTGTTTGAGTGCCAAAAGAGGATGTTTAATGTCTTAAAGAAAATCAATAATAAATATAAAAACAAGACAATTTTAATTGCTGGACATGGTGATCCGCTTTGGCTTTTGGAAGGAGGCGTGAAAAATAAAACGCCGAGACAGATGTTAAATATGTATCCGAAAAGATTGATGCCCGGTCAATACCGCGAATTGAGAAGTTAAGAAAAACCCGCCTTTAAGGCGGGTTTTTCGGCAACAATTTTATTTACCCCGTTAGAAATCTAAAACTTCTAACGGGGTTTACTCAATTTTATCTTTACTTTTTCACCCTCAATCTTAATTTCTTTTGCTTCCAATTTTTTTGCTTCAATAATTTTGGAACACAAACAGCCTTCTTTTAAATTCTCGCAGTATTTCTCAAAGATATTTTTAATTAAAGCGCTCGGCGTTTCATATTCTAATTTTAGTCCCTTATCTTCCAGAGTAAATCCGCCCTCCTTTCTTAGTTGATTAATCTGCCGGCTTAATTCGCGAAAAGCGCCTTCCATTTTCAACTCCCCGGAAATTTTTAAATCAACGGCGTTTTTATCTCCCAGCGCCACCTCTTTCACGTTTAGTTCCTGCTTAACTAAATCAACGTAAATATCGTTAAAAACCGCTTTGTCTTCCAAAATTAATTTATTTAAAGGTTGACGGACTTTTATTTTCGCTTCCGCCCTTAAAGCCAAACCAATTTCCACTGCTTTTTGAGTTGATTCCATTTTTTTCAAAACCTCATAATCCACAAGAAGGTTTCCCGCTTTCGGCCAATCTTCCAAATGAACTGATTGCTTTTCTCCTTTCAATTCTTGATAGAGATATTCGGCAATAAACGGCATAAACGGCGCCAAGATTTTTGACAACTCTTTCAAAACATAGCCGAAAACTTCCGAAGAAATTCTTTTCACTTCTTTGCCGCCTTTTTTGAAACGTTCGCGGCTTAACCGAACATACCAAGTGGAAAATTCATTGATAAAATCCTGAATCGGCTTGCTGGCTTTAATAATACTATAGTTATCCAAATTTTCCGTTACTTCTTTAATTAACAAATGAATTTCCGAAACAAGCCAACGGTCCAAAACATCGGCGTCTTTAATAATATTAAGAACTTCCTCCGCAGAGGGAATTTGTTCGCTGGTGCGATAAGCCAAATAAAACTGATTGATGTTAAAAAGAATCAAAATAACTTTCTTATAAATATTATCCACTCCGCCCTCAGAAAATAATAAGTTATCACTTTCCATTAGCGAAGAGGACATCAAATAATAACGTAAAGAATCGGCGCCGTATTTATCAATAATTTGCCAAGGATCGACATAATTCAGTTTGGATTTAGAAAGTTTTTCTCCTCCCGGATTCAAAATAGTGCCCGTTGTCAAAACATGTTTAAAGGGCGCTCGGCCAAACAAAATAACAGAAACAACATGCATAACATAAAACCACGCTCGAGTTTGAGCGATATATTCGGAAACAAAATCAGCCGGAAATCTTTTTTCAAATAACTTCTGATTTTCAAATGGGTAATGAATTTCCGCAAACGGCATCGAAGCTGACTCCATCCAACAATCCAACACTTCACTGATGCGAATCATTTCGCTGCCGCATTTTTCACACTTAAATTTGATTTTGTCGATATTGGGTCGGTGCAAATCAACTTTTTTAATATCGCCGGAGTTGTAAACTTCATTGAAATTCACTGCCCTCTCTTGCAATTCTCGAAAACTACCAATGCAAACTGTGTTTTTGCATTGATTGTTTTGACAACGCCAAAAGGGCAGTGGCGTAGCCCAATAGCGATTACGAGAAATATTCCAATCAGGCGCGCTTTCAATGCCATTCTTAAAGCGACCCTCCTTCAAATGCTCTGGATACCAATTGATTTGTTCATTTAACTCCAAAAGTTGTGGCTTTATCTTTTGGATATTAATAAACCAAGAAGGAATGGCGACATAAAATAATTGAGTCCCGCAACGCCAACAAAATGGATACGGATGCTTATAATCAAGGGTTTTATAAAGCAAGCCGCGTTGCCGCAGGTCCTGTTTAATTTTGGGTCCGGCTTCTTTCAGATTTTGCCCCCGGACCAACTCAGGCGCTTCCTCCGTATATTTCCCTTGGCGGTTTAACAAAGAAATAAAACTTAATTTTTTGGTTACTCCTAAATTGTAATCATCTTCTCCGTAAGCTGGCGCGACATGAACGATGCCAGTACCGTCTTCGATGGTCACAAATTCTGCCGCCACCACCGGAAAAGATTCTTTATTTAAAACATTATAAAGTGGTTCATATTCCAAACCTACCAAATTCCGTCCGGCCAGCTCCTTGGTAATCTTGAAATCGCCAACCAAATTTTCTTTTCTGGCATCAGCCAAAATCAAATATTCATTATTTTGCTCCACTAAAATATATTTTACCTCTTCGCCAATCGCCAAGGCCGTATTGGCCACCAAGGTCCAAGGCGTAGTTGTCCAAGCTAAAATATAAAGATTTTTGTTTTGAGAAATGCCGATGCGATCTTGATTTTTAATTACTTTAAATTTAACAATAACTGATTCCTCATCAATTTCTCGGTAACTATTATCCATTGCCACTTCAAAATTGGAAATCGGGGTTTCGCAACGAGGACAATACAGGAGCACCTTACGGCCTTCATAAACCAAACTTCTGTCCCAGATTTGCTTCAAGGCCCACCAAACTGATTCCATGTAGGTGGAATCCATAGTTTTGTAGGCGTTATCAAATTCAACCCAGCGAGCAATTCTTTCTACTATTTTCCCCCATTCGCGGATATAAGTTAATACGTTCTCGCGGCAGGTTTGATTAAAAAATTCTATTCCTTTTTCCTCAATTTGCTTTTTCCCGGAAATCTTTAGTTTTTGCTCAACAATATTTTCAATCGGTAGACCATGACAATCCCAGCCCCAGCGTCGTCGGACATGATAGCCCTTCATCGTATAATAACGCGGAATAACATCTTTAATTGTAGACGCCAAAATATGGCCGTAGTGCGGCAATCCCGTCGCAAACGGGGGGCCATCATAAAATACAAAATTTGGCGCTTTTTCGCGCTGCTCTATTGATTTTTGAAAGATTTTATTTTTCTTCCAAAAATCCAATATTTTTTCTTCTGTCTCTTTAATGAAAAACATAATTCCCTTCCTTTCCATCTTACTCAAAGCCGGCAAAAATGGCAAGGTAATGTCGTTTTTGCCTTCCAAAATATTATTTATTGATGCTAATTAAACAAATAGTGGCAAGTAAAATAATAATTTCTAAAAAAGGCGTAACAAACAAGAGAAAATAACACAAAGTCCTGTTTCTGTCCCATAAGAACATCGCTAAAAACAAATGGAAGACGGCTATTATCAAAGCGACAATGCCCAAAAAATATAAATTCCACCAGCTGCCGAAAAGGTCAATGCCGGTGATAGCCTTATAATGAATTACATAAATTTTTTCGCTGGGTCGAATATTAAGAATTAAAAAGCTAAAAATCAAAAGGATTAAGACCGAGGTAATCGAAATCGACATTATCACCCACTGATTTTGTATTATTTTTTTCAGCATAATCCTTCCTCTTGTAGCGCGTACGGGAGTCGAACCCATATTTCCACCGTGAGAGGGTGGCGTCCTCGCCATTAGACGAACGCGCCTCAACTACCTCATTTTAATCTCTTCAATAACTTTTTCAAGTTGCATCGCACGTGAACCTTTAATGAGAATCAAATCCCCTGCTTTAATTTCTTTTTCGATTATTTTTTTGGCGCTTTCGCTGTTATTAAATACTCGGATTTGAACAAGTTCAAACCCTTCCTGTCGTGCTGCTTCGGCAATAAATTTCGCGCGCGGTCCAATACAAAAGAGGTAATCCGTAACCTTGGCTGTCAACTCGCCGATTGCCCGATGAGCCTCAACCGAATATTTGCCTATTTCCAACATATCGGCCAAAACCGCCACTTTCCGTTTAGCCGGCAAATCTCTCAGGGTTTCTAAGGCCGCCCTTGTGGAAAGCGGCGACGCGTTATAACTATCGTCGAGAATCAAACTATTTTTAATGCCGTTAATTATTTTCATTCGATGAGGCGGAGCATCATAATCCAATAAAGCCTCGGCGATCTTAACCAAATTCATTCCGAAAATTAAACCGACACTGATGGCACTAGCCGCGGCATAAACTTGGGGTTTCCCGAAAGTTCCGTTTAATCTTATCGGCATAAAACTGCCGCCGTATTGCACCTTAAAGATAATTCCCGCGGGCTTATTATTCTCAATCCGATAATCCAAATTACTGACCTGAATATCAGCCCCATCGCTAAAACCATAAGTAATGAGATGGGCGCGCGTTCGACTCTTAAGATCGTAGACAATTTTGTCGTCATAATTTAAAACCGCAAAACCATTGGGAGGCAAAATTTCAATCAAATGCGCCTTTTCCCGCGCCACTGCTTCCGGACTGCTGTAAAATTCAACATGGACGGGAATTTCGCCGATAGCCGTAATGACGCTGATTTGCGGTTTAGCGATATCGGCTAAATAATGAATGTCGCCGGGCCGGTCAGCCGCCATTTCCAAAATTAAAGCTTCGGGATAATTCTTGTTATTAAAAATCAATTGAAAAATAGCTCTGCTAATTACTTTCGGCCAAAAAAATATTCCCTTAATCTCGTTGTAATCGCCTAAAACTGTCAGAGGAACTCCCAATTCATTATTAAAATTTCCGAAATTGCGGCGAACTAATCGCTCGTTTTTTAAGACGGCGTAAATGGCTTCTTTGGTCGAAGTTTTGCCGGCGCTTCCGGTAATGCCAATAACGCCCGGCTCATATTTTTTGAGGGTTAAAATTGCCAAAACCTTGAGAAACTTTTTTAAAAAATTATACATCGCTTCGCTCGTTTAATCTCGCTCGGTCGTAAAACAAAAATTGACATTTTTGTTTTCCTCCCTCACTTCGATTATATACGCTGCGCTATGTAATCTCGCTCGGATAAAATGATAAAACTGATGTTTTCTCATTTTCTCCCTCGCTTCGATTATATACGCTGCGCTATGTAATCTCGCTCGGATAAAATGATAAAACTGATGTTTTCTCATTTTCTCCCTCGCTTCGATTATAAAGAAGGTGGAATTTCATAGTAATTCAAAATAAATTGGGCTAAATTTTTGAAAATGGGAATGGCCGTCGCGCCGGCAAAACGATTTTTTTGGGGTTTATCAATTTTAACCAAAATAATAAATTTGGGATTTTCAGCCGGCGCAAAACCAATAAAAGAATGGATTGTTTCTTCAGAATAGCCGCCGTTTAGATTCGGCACCTCGGCGGTGCCGGTTTTGCCAGCCACTTGATAACCGTTAATGGCCGCCACTTGATTAGTCTCAACTGCCTTTACCATCATAACTCGTAATAATCTGGCTGTCTCCTCGCTTAAAATTCTCTTTTTCTCTTGGGGTTGAGATATTTCTTCACTATTATTTTTGGCACTAATAATTTTTTCAATAATATACGGCTTCATCATCACTCCTTTATTAGCCACCGCTGAGATGGCGCTTAAAAGACCTAAGGGTGTTACCGTAATTCCTTGACCAAAAGAAGCGGTAGCAAAGTAAACATCTTGAAAACCTTTGAGGTTTTTCACATCGCCCTTTACTTCACCGGGGAGATCAACGCCTGTTTTTTGATTGATGCCAAAATTTAAAACAAATTGATAAAACAAATCGTGACCAATCAGTTTCTCGGCGTAAACGGCGCCGGTATTTAGACTGTGACCCAAAACATCAGTCATGGTTTGACGGCCATATGCCTTTAAATCCCAGTTTTTGATTATTTTATCATCTATTTTGACTTCTCCGCTGTCATAATATTCGGTGTCGGGGGTTAATTTTTTGGTTTCTAAACCGGCAGCCATTGTTATCACTTTAAAAACCGAGCCGGGCTCATATGTTAACTCAACAGCCGGATTAATAAAGGTTTCAAGACCGTATTCCGAATAATCATTTGGGTCAAAACTCGGGTAATTGGCTAAGGCCAAAATGCGACCAGTCTTTAGTTCCATCACAATAATTGTTCCGCCAGTTGCTTCTTGTTCTTTAACAATATTTTGTAATAATTCTTCAGATTTGTTCTGAATATTGTAATCAATGGTAGTGACTAAGTCGGCATTGTCTCGACTAAAAAGAATATTTTTTAAAGAAAGCAAATCAAAAAGACTGGCTGGTTGAATAATTGCCGAAAGGCGGTTGTCATAATATTTTTCCAAACCATACTGGCCGTGAAAATTTGTTTCATCTTCTTTAACGTAACCTATTACCTGAGAAGCTAAATTGCCATAGGGATAAAACCGACCGGTTATCTCATCAACATAAATTCCGCCAATTTTTAAATCTTTGATTTTTTGAGCCAAAGATGAATCAACTTTCTTTTGAATCAACTCGAAAAGATCGTCCGGTTTCAAAAATTTTTCTTCCAATTCGGTTTGGGGGATATTCAAAATTGAGGAAATAAGTTTGGCGGTCTCAGTTGGGTTTTTTATTTCTTTGGGAACGGCGTAAACTCTTAAAAAGTTTTTATTGATTGCCGCCGGAATCAGTTGGTGATTTTTATCCTGGAAATATATTTTTCCCCTCAAATATTGCCAATCGATTTGTTTTTTTTGAACTTGGGAAGCGGCCTGAACAGAAAAAAATTGGTGTTTGGACACCTGCAAATTGTAAAATCTGAAAATGATAACGATGGCTAAAGAAAAAAAGGCAAAAAAAATTAAATAGAAGCGCCAGTTTTGAAAAAATTTTTTTATTTTTCTACTCGCTCTTTGGCTCATTAGCTTTATTCAAACTAATTGGCGTGGAAGATTTTTGACTGGCAAAATAAATCGGATGGTTTTCTTTGATTAAATTGGTCCCCACTAAAATCTTATCGATATTCGAAGAGGTGCTCAATTGGCTTAATTGAATTTTTAAATCAGCGCTTTTCTCCTCCAATGATTGAATTCTCTTTTCGGATTTTTGAATATCAAGGCGGTAATTTGTCGTCTGAACCGTCCAAATAATATAAAAAATCGAGCCAGTAATAATTGTAGCGAGAATTATAAAATTAAACAAGAAAATCAGCCGCGAAACACTCGTGACGCGATAATTTTTTTGCCACACTATTTTGTTGGCCTGAAGATTGAAACGATTTTCTTTATAACTTAAAACGGTCATAAAAATTAGATTTTTTGAGCAGCCCGCAATTTGGCGGAACGAGCTCGGGGATTATTTAAAACCTCGACTTTTGCCGGTTTAATCGGCTCTTTGGTAATGATATTTAAAGAATCCATGTTTTGACGAAAGAATTCTTTTGCAACCCTGTCTTCAAGAGAATGAAAACTGATAACAATTATTTTCCCGTTGTTTTCTAAAATTTTTAAAGCCACTTCTAATCCTGCTTTTAAATTATTCAACTCATCGTTCACGGTAATTCTCAACGCCTGAAAAACTCTGGTGGCGGGATGGAGCCGACCGTGCCCGGCTCTCTTTGGCATCGCCGTCTTAATTATTTCAACCAACTCAAAAGTCGTCTTAACCGGTTTCTCTTCTCTTTTTTTAACGACGGCTTCGGCAATTTTTCGGCTGTATCTTTCTTCGCCGTACTCTTCAAAAATTTTCGCGAGTTCCTCCATTGGCCAATTGTTAACGATTTGTTCGGCTGTCAACAAGGCATCGCGGCCGAAATTCATTAAAAGCGGTTCGTCTTTCTGAAAAGTGAAGCCGCGGCCGGATATCTCCAGTTCCCGAGAACTCATACCCAAATCAAAGAGAATCCCTCTGATATTCTTAAATTTGTTTTCCTCAACGATTCTTTCTAAATTTTTAAAATTATCGCAAACCAGAATGGCTCTGTTGCCGAAAGCCTTTAATTTTTCCTGAGCAACCTCCAAAGTTTCCTCATTCAAATCAATTCCCAAAATCCTGCCCGAGGGAGAAGTTTTTTGAAGAAGACATAGAGTGTGGCCCGCCTCGCCTACTGTTGCGTCTATAAAATTTTCATTCGGTTGAGGATCGAAAATTTTTATTACTTCGTTTAAAAGAACGGGAATATGCATACAATGTTTTTATAAATTCAAAATCTAAAATCCAAAACTTATTGAGTTTTATTCATCGAGGGTTCTTTCTTTTAAAATCATATTGTTTTGGATTTTGAGTTTTGGGCTTTAGATTTTAGGCCAAGCCTTTTATATTCCTAACTCCCCTAATTTTTCGGCAATTTCTGAAGAATTCTTTTCGGTCTTGGCTTTATAGTCCAACCAGGTTTTCTCATCCCAAATTTCAACGCGGTTATACAATCCGGTAATCACCACTCTTTTCCCGAGGTTGGCGTACTGGCGAAGATAATCAGGGATTAATATCCGACCCTGGACGTCTAAATCAGCCTCTACTGCTCCGGAGAGCATTAAACGGCTAAAAGCCCGAGAATTAGCTTGACTGATTGGTAAAGTGGTTAATTTTTGCGCCAAAACCTCCCAGTCTTTTTTGGGGTAAAGAAAAAGGCAATCATCCAGGCCTTTAGTGACCACTGCTCCACTGACCAAATCTTTTCTAAATTTGGCCGGAATGGCCAATCTGCCTTTATTGTCTAAATTGTGTCGGAATTCACCGATAAACATATAAAATAGTTAAATTCAAAATCTAAAAGTCAAAAATAATATAAAACGAGGTTTTCGTTACTTTGTGGATAACTTAGGGTTTATCCCCATAGTTATCCACAATTCCCCACTTCTATTTTATAATACACCACTATTTAAAAAACTGCAAAATGCCTATATTCTTTGTAAATAAAGAAAAAGCAAAAATAAAAAACCAAAAATCCGCATTTTAAGCGGATTTTTTATGAATAGTTTCAATTTTTATTAGGTTCTAATCCACAATTTATCAACAGATCTAAATTTCTCCTTCAGATTGGACTTTTCCCAAAATTCCCCACTTTACCCTGTTGAATAATTTTGCTTTGCAAAATTATTCAACAGGCTTAGTTCTCATCACTATTGAGGATATCCCAAACCTCCGGCGGTATATCGGGAATTGTTCTGATTGGACTAACCCCTGGATATCGCCAAACGCTAATAATTTTAATTTTTGCTTTTTGCTTTTTGCTTTTTGATTTTTGTATTTGGTACATTATCCAAATTTCTGTCGGATGTTTTGCGCTGCCTGTTGATTGCATTACCGCAATTGTATTGGGAGCAATCCCCTCTTCTTTCCTTTTTGGATTATACAAAACCCGCTTGATTCTTTGCTCGGATAATTGATACTGCTTCATTTTTTCAATGGAATGGTTAGTCCAAACCAAATCCTCAGTGTTTTTTGGAATTTTAAAACGCATAAATCAAGTGGGCGGTACAGGATTCGAACCTGTGACCTTACGGATGTGAACCGTACGCTCTAACCAACTGAGCTAACCGCCCCCCGAAAATAAAATCTGCCATATCAAAATATAGCAGATTTTCTTGGGATAAGCAAACTATCGCTATTTAATTTCAACAACCGCTCCGGCCTCCTCTAATTTTTTCTTCATTTCTTCCGCTTCTTCTTTTTTAATGCCTTGTTTAACCGTTTTCGGAGCAGCATCAACTAAATCCTTGGCCTCTTTTAATCCCAAACTGGTAATTTCTCTCACAACTTTGATAACCTGAATTTTTGCCTGACCGCCCTCTTTCAAAACAACGTCGAAAGCGGTTTTTTCTTCGGGAGGAGCAGCAGCACCAGTTGCCGGTGCGGCCGCCACCATCGTCGGCATCGCGGAAACGCCGAACTTTTCTTCCAATATTTTTACCAATTCGGCTAATTCCGCCACATTTAATTTCTCAATGGCTTCGACAAGTTTTTGAAATTTCTCCGGAATTTGTTTTTCGCTCATATTATTGTTTAGTTTTGGCAATTGCATCCAAGGCAATTACCAATTTTTGAAGATTACCCTGCAGAACCCCGACCAAGGCTCTTGGCAAAGAACTTAAAACATAAACCAACTGACTAAGTAAAACTTCACGGGAAGGCAATTTTGCCAATTGGACGATAAAATCGGCATCAACAAAATTTTTATCGATGAAACCGCCGAGAATTTTGAAAGTTTTGGCTTTTTTGGAAAATTCGTAAATATTTTTCGAAACAACAATCCCCTCCTCCGGGCTAAAAACCAAAGCAACGGACGCCGGAAATTGAAAAACAGAGAATTTCTTAATCCCGGCCGCTTCTAAAATTCTTTGGATTAAAGTTTTTTTGATAATTTTTAACTCAATGCTGTCTTTTTTCAGAAGGCGCCTTAAATTTTGCGTTTCAAAAACTTTCAAACCGCTAAAATCAACCAATAAAACCGCCTTTGCTTTTTTGGTTTTTTTAGAAAATTCTTCGATGATTTTTGACTTTTGTTGACGTGTTAACATACACCTATAATAAAAAAATCTGCGACAAAACCGCAGACAAAAACAGCAAAACTTGCTTTTACCTCGACAGGTCTTATATCGTTTTCGACCGAATGCCTGTTGTCTACGGTACAGTTCTATTATATTCGTGGGAAAAACGGTGTCAAGACCAAAAAGAGGCCGATTTTCAACAGCCTCCTTTATTAAATTCGCGAACCCGCTAATGAAACTAAACGAGTAATTTGTCGCGGCAGCCACTCTAAAATAACATGAGCTGCGTCTCGCATTAATTTGGTGACATTAACGCCACTGGCTTCTGGACCTTGGCAAATATAATCCGCTCCGTATTCTTTTACTGCCCGTCTTTCTTCGTGGCGCTGAAAGACCCGGGCTTTAGATTGCCAATACAAAACGCAGTAAAGTTGATGTTCGGTCCAATGGGGATGACGCCATCTCATTTCGGCAACATGGGCCGCCAGATTAAATTCGGTGTAAACCAAATAAATCGGTTTTTGAAAATTAAGAATTTGATTAATGAGTGGTTGGGCCGGCGGGCAGCCGAATTTTTTAGCGTAATTGGGACAGCCGTTCGGATGACGATAATAAGAATGGCAACAAAGCGCTTGAATTTCAGAATGGAACTCAATCGTTTTCGGATCAATCTCAATTATCATTTTGACTCCTTATTAAATTTCTAATTTTATACTACCAAGTTAAAAGTAAAATTGCAAATTCCTTGACAATTAAAAGTGATGGTTTAAGATGAAGATGGTTATTTAAATTACAAATAAGGAGGAAGAAAATGCCGAGAAAATCTTGGGACCAATATTTTATGGATATCGCCAAAGTGGTGGCTAGCCGGGCTACCTGCAACCGCGCCAGTGTCGGAGCGGTTGTCGTTGACCCGGAAGATCATCAGATTCTGACCACTGACTACAATGGCGCGCCCCGCGGTTTGCCGCACTGCGATGACGAAGGAGACATATTATGATTGCCGGCCACTGTGCCCGGGTGGTTCACGCTGAAATCAACGCCATCAGCCAAGCTGCCAGAAGAGGCATTGCCCTCAAAGATGCTACAATGTATATCACCGGCTTTGGCCTTTGTTTTCACTACCTGAAGGTCATCATCCAGGCTGGCATCAAAAGAGTCATTTTTGAAAAAGGGACATATTCTCCCGAATACGACCACCTAACCAAATCATTTGCCCAACAGGCCGGTGTAACATTACGCTGTCTCAATTAATCAGATTCCGAAAACAGCGGGTTTGACCCGTATCAAAAGGAAGGGGAATGAAAAATGATCCTACTCTCTTAATCTTTGCTTTCTTTCTCTATTATAACGATTTAATCAGACTCTTTCTTTTCCTGGAATGAAAAACTTTTAAGGAAAATCATCAAATACTGCCGCCTCCAACCGCCGTTGCTTCATTCTCAAATCACCATTCCTTTTTGTCAAAGCCATGCCTGTCCGCATAACCGAAGCCCTCCCAACAATTAAATCTGAACAGGCCCGCGCCCATCTTCTGCCCGGGCCTGTTTTTTTAAAGCGGTTATTGTATAATAATATTTAAAACTTATGAATAAAACAGAACAACAAAGAAAAAGATTGAAACATTTCGCTCTAAAAAATCTGGGCAAACCTTATAAATACGCTGTTAAAAAATCGGAAATCGGAAAATTTTTTGATTGTTCCAGTCTTACCCAATATCTTTATAAGAGAATTGGCATTGAAATTCCCCGCTCCACCATTCTTCAAGCCAGTTGCGGAAAAATTATTCCCAAGAGAAAAAGAGGCAAAATATTCAAAAAAACCGATTTAAAAACCGGCGATCTCTTGTTTTTCAGGGGCACTAAAGGTCATTACAACAAGGAATTTCCTGAAGGAATCGGCCATCTCCTTATGTATTTAGACGCCGGGAAATTTATCCATGCCGCTGGCAATGGCAAGCCATCTACTCAAAAAGTCAAATTGGAACCCTTTGAAAAAATCATCAAAAGAAAGGATTTCCGCCTTGCCAAAAGAATTCTTAGTTAATTTTTAAACGGCGATTCTTTTAACCATTCAAACATTGAGGTGTAACTATCGTTAATAAAACAGGATGGCAGAACGCCGGCGTCTCCCACTAGTATTCCTTTTTCTTCGGAACACCATTTTTTGAAGGCCTCTGATTTTTCTTTCTGGAGAAAATCTTTTTTAATCTTTAAAGAAACATTTTCGGAAATATTTTTGGGCGATTCAATAATCTCAAAAGCCTCGTCTAAATTTTTGATTGATGACGCTAAGTTATTAAATCCCCGCAAAACCTGCTCATAATTTCCCGCTTGTTTATTGGCTTTAATCGAGTCTACCTGCTGACGAATCTCATTGAAAATGTCAAAAATCCTTGGATAATCCTCGGGATTATAATGATTAATTTTTTCTTTCAAATTTTTTAATTTTTCTTCTATTGCTTGAAGTTGCACTTCAATTTTTTCTGGCTGGCCATTAAAAAATAACCGCTCGGCATTTTCAATCAAGGCGGCGGCGCTTTGAATAAGACCACAGACAGTTCTGGCATCTTCTTTCAAATCAAAAATTTCTTTGGCTCGCTTCAAATGGCCATCGGCCTGCTCCACTAGAGATTCAAGGTTGGCGGGTAAATTTTTGGAATCTTTAATCTGATTTTTAAATTCGGCAATTTGTTTTTCAACTTCGGTTAAATTGTTTTTGCAGTCATTAAGGCTATTAATTGAAACCGGAGCTTTTTTCATTTCGTTTCTTATTTTTTCAAAA
>Ga0210057_1005365_pt1 | contig 16510 bp, 22 predicted proteins | sample CryGeyCG2114_010_2_FD_183968 | JGI IMG/M metagenome (GOLD analysis project Ga0210057, IMG submission 183968) | Groundwater microbial communities from aquifer - Crystal Geyser CG10_big_fil_rev_8/21/14_0.10 (SPAdes) (version 2) | ecosystem: Environmental > Aquatic > Deep subsurface > Groundwater ...
AAACCAACATATTTTTAACTTCTTGAACATTTTAATATGTATGGAGATAGAATCAAATTTTGGAAATCTTGTGGAAGTTGAAATGGGAAAGAAACTCTATGAGGGAATTTTACTTCCCAGTCCGGAATCTGGGACTTTTTTGTTAAAGCTCGAGAACGGGTACAATATTGGTTTTAATAAAAAAGAAATTGTAAAATTAAAAGTGTTAAAAAAAATAGAAGAGAAAAAAAAGGAATTTGAATTTCCAAAATTTGCAGGCAAAGGGAGTATAGCTCTTGTTCTTTTAGGAGGAACAATCTCAGCACGTTTAAATCCAGGAAAGGGGGGAGTAGACTTCGTTGAAACTCCAGAAGATTTGTTTAAAGTTTATCCTCAACTTTTTCAAGAAGCTGACGTGAAGAAGATTGTTGTTCCTTTTATGAAAGCTTCAGAAAATATGGATTTTAAAGATTGGCAAAAGGTGGCTAAAGTTGTTTCAGACTTGGTAAATGATAAAAGTATTTCAGGAGTTCTTGTTCTTCAAGGGACAGATGCTCTTCACTATACGGCTTCGGCTTTAAGTTTTTTCTTAAGGGATTTGGGGAAACCTGTAGTTCTTACCTTTTCACAGAGAAGTATTGATCGGGGTAGTAGTGATGCAAGATTGAATCTTTTATGTTCTGCAAAGGTTGCAATCTCAAATTTTTCAGGAGTTGTGGTTGTCGGGCATGCAAATTCAGACGATGAATTTTGTTTTGGAATTCCAGGAACAAAGGTGAGAAAATTACATTCTTCAAGAAGAGATGCTTTTAAACCAGTGAACTCAGAACCATTTTTTAAAATATATCCGGAAAGAATTGAAAAACTTTCTGATCATTCTTTAAGAAATGAAAAAAAATTCTGTGTTGTTGATAATAAATTTGAAGATAAAGTTTCACTATTGAAATTTTACCCCGGTCAAGATCCTTCTATTTTAGAATATTATCTTGAGAAAGGTTACAAAGGAATAATTATTGAAATGTTAGGGCTTGGTCATGTCGCAACGAGCGGTGCAGTAAAAAGTTGGATAAAAAAATTGAAAGAAGTTCAAAAAAAAGGTCTTATTATTTGTGCAGCGGCCCAAACAATTTATGGCAGACTTGATCCTTTAGTCTATGTCCCAGGCAGAGAGCTTCTTGAGACGGGGATAATTTATCTTGAAGATATGCTTTCCGAAACGGCGTATGTCAAACTCGGATGGGTCTTAGGTCATAAAGATTGGGCTAATTCAAAAGAAATGGTAAAAAGTAAAATGCTGGAAAATTTTTCAGGAGAAATAAATAAAAGAATTCTTGAATAATTCTATTTTTTCTTATCTAATTTTTCAATTAATCTTTTTATCTTTTCAATTCCTCTTTCTGACTTTCTGTTCACAGCGTAATCATATTCTGCTCTTTGTCTATCTCGTTCATTTGAACGGTTTTGACTCATAAGAATTATTGGTGCTTGGAGTGCGGCAAGACAAGATAATGCCAAGTTAAGAAGTATGAACGGGTAAGGATCCCATGAACTATTTATTAACCAGATTGAATTTATTGCTATCCAGATTAAAAGAAAAATTCCGAATCCAAATATGAATCCCCAACTTCCTGCAATTTTTGTAAGCTGATCTGCCGCTTTTTGACCTTTAGTTGCTGGGAGAAGAGTTGGCTTAATGAGGGGATTCCCTCCCCGATTATTCATCTCTTTTTTGATCATATTATTAAATAGAAATTTTTCAATTATAAATGTTTTTAGAGATATTTTTGTAATTATGTAGTGATTACTACTGAAAAGATTTATATATGAGTGTTCTTTTATTTTTATATGGAAGGACACTCCCCTCACACTCTTGAAGTTTTCCCAAAATATTTCAGTTATGGGAATTTTATAATTCATTATACTTGTAATTCTCCTGATGAAAGAGTGTTGGAAAAATACAAAATAGTCCCTCTTGGTGAAGAGTTCGGATGTGTAAATAATTTAGAAGTTTTAAAGATACCAGAAGGTTTATATAACAAAAAAGGATTTGAAAATTTGAAAGATAAAAATATTTTAACATGCAATCTAGAGAAATTGTTAAAAAATCTTAAATGAAAATTTTACTTTCCAAAAATCTTTTTACAACTGAATATCCCCCCAATAGGGAAAGTTTTGGGAGTGGTGAATTTTTTTGGTAAAAATTGCGAAGAATTTGTCCACTATTTGAAAAAAGAACTTGATTTTGGGAGGAAATCTTTTTTTATCTGTTATGAAAGAAGATTTTTTAAGCAAGAAAGTTGGAGAGACAGGAAATTTTTTTTGATATCGAAAATAAAAGTCTAACTTGAATCTCGACTCAACCTTTAAATAATTTAATTTTCTTTTTTATTGATGGAACCTAACTACAAGGGTCTTGGATTCAAGGCAGGACTTGAAATTCACCAGCAGCTTGACACCCATAAACTTTTTTGTGATTGTCCTTCTGTTTTAAGGTCTGACCCCCCATTTTCAATTGTTAAAAGAAAAATTCATGTTGTTGCCGGCGAATCTGGAGAAGTTGATGCTACAGCAAAATTTCAAGGGGAAAGGGACATAGATTTTTTATATGAAACTTATGACACCACCTGCCTAGTGGAGATTGATGAGGAACCCCCTCACGAAATAAATTCTGAGGCTTTGAAAACTGTTTTGGAAATTTCCCTCCTTTTGAATTGCAAAATTTTTCCTTTGTCTCAAGTTATGAGAAAAACTATTGTTAATGGTTCAAATACCTCTGGTTTTCAGAGAACGGTTTTAATTGCTCACGGAGGTTTTATTGAAACGAGTGAAGGAAAAGTGGGTATAAATTCGATTTACCTTGAAGAAGATTCGGCAAGAACTATAGAAAAAAAAGAGGGATCCGTTGTTTATAGACTTGATAGGCTGGGAATTCCTTTAGTTGAAATTTCTACAGATCCCGATTTAAAATCTGCAAATCAAGTAAAAGAATCCGCTTTAAAGATTGGGGAAATTTTAAGAAGCACGAAAGTACGACGGGGAATCGGGACCATCAGGCAAGATTTGAATATCTCTATTAAAGGAAGTAATAGGGTTGAGATAAAAGGATTTCAGGATCCTAAAATTATGGAAAAGTGCATTGAACTTGAAGTTTTAAGGCAAAAAGAGATTCTTGATTCAAATGGAATAAATTCTAGTGAAGTGAGGAATTGTTTGCCGGATGGAACAACTGATTTTCTAAGACCAATGCCAGGTTCTGCGAGAATGTATCCTGAAACAGATTTGCCTTTGTTGCATATTTCAAGAGAACTTATAAATGAGGTCAAGAAAAATTTGCCAAAACTTAAAGAAGAAATTGCGGGAGAATTAACAAATCATGGATTAAGCGAGGAAATGATAAAATTACTTTTCAAAAAAAATAAAGTAAATGAGTATAAAGATTTGTATGAGATAAATGGCAATCCAAAGTTGGTTTCTAAAATTTTACTTTTACTTCCAAAAGAAATTTCAAAAAAGAAGAAAAAATCTCTTGAGGATGTTGAAAAAATATTGTCTCGGGATGTTTTACTTTTTGTTTTAGAGTCAGTTTACAAAGAGAAAATTCAAGAAAAAGATGTAAAATACGTTTTGGAAAAAATAGTGGAAGGGGTTTCTCCAAAAGAAGCGATTAAATTGGAAAAAGAAGATTTTTCTGGAGTTGAGGAAAAAATTATGAAAATTATTAAAGAAAAACCAGGTTTATCCTCAAATGCTTATATGGGATTAGTAATGAAAGAATTCAATGGAAAAATTTCAGGGGATGAAGCGATGAAAATTATAGAGAAGTTTCTGGAGTGATTTTATATAGAAAATATTAAAAATAAAATATACTTTAACCTGCTATGAAAAAACTTAGTTACGAAATTCTTTCTTCCGATGAAGGAGATGGAATTTATGAAGAACTTAGATATTCTCTTGATGAGGGATATCCCATAGAAAATCAAATTTTTTTGGGATACAAAGTACCTATAAAAAAAGGTTTCGGAAAAAAATTTATCAAAAAAGATGTCAAATCAAGGTTAATTTCAAAATTAGATATGGAAGATTTCTCTCTTAAAGTTTTAACACATAAGGACAAAGTCTTTCTTGAAAAAGGTTATTATTATATTGGGGTTATGTTAATAACCTACAAAGTTATAATTTAATCTAATCTTTTTTTGAGTAGAAAACATTAAAAATATCTTTCTGCTCAATTTTTTATGGAAAGGACACTTGTAAAAGATCTTAAATCTGGAAAAGAAATTATCTTAAAAGGTTGGGTTTATGAAATAAGAAATTTGGCAAAGTTAGGTTTTATTTTATTAAGAGACAGAAGTGGAGTTGTCCAATGTGTTCTTCAAAACAATTTAATGGATAAATTATCAGATTTATCCTTGGAAAGCACTGTTGAAATAAAAGGTAAAACAAAAGAAGCAAAAGTCAAAGCAGATTATGCGAGAAAAGAGTTGGAAGTTGATGTTTCAAGTATAGAGATAATATCCAAAGCAGAACAATTGCCCATTCATGTGAATGAGAAGATGACAAGTACAGAATTTCAGAATAGACTTGATTATCGTTTTTTGGATACAAGAAAATTTAATATTTCTGCAATATTTAAAATAAGATCAAGTATCTATAAAAACATAGTTGATTTTTTTGATAAGGAACAGTTTGTAATAATAAATACTCCAAAAATTACGACGATAGGTCTTGAGTCCGGAGCAGAATCTTTTGTTGTTGATTATTTTGGAAAGAAAACGGTGCTTGCGCAATCTCCGCAATTTTATAAACAAATGTTTGTAAACGGAGGATTTGAAAGAGTTATGGAAATCGGACAAGTTTACAGAGCTGAAAAATCCCATACGACAAGACATTTAACCGAATTCACAGGAATAGATTTTGAAATGGGTTTTATCCAAGATGAAAATGATGTTATGGATGTTGCAGAAAAAATGTTCAAATATTCAATAGAAAAAATAAAATATGAGAGAAAAGAGGAATTAAAATTATTAAATATTGATTTAAAAATTCCCAAAAAAATTCCCAGAATTTCAATGGGTGAACTGAAAGAAATTTTGACAAAAAAAGGAAAAAAATTAAGTGAAGATGATGATTTGGACGCTGAGGCTGAAAAGATGATTGGTGAATATGTGCTGGAAAAATATGGGGAGGAGTTTGTTTTTATTACAAGGTATCCGGTTAAAGTTAGACCATTTTACCATATGAGACAGGATGATAATCCTAAAGATACAAGAAGTTTTGACTTGCTCTGGAGAGGAGTTGAAGTTGCGACAGGAGCGCAAAGAGAACATAGACTTGCGATTTTGCAAAAGCAAGCAAAAGAAAAAGGAATTAAAATTCCGAGAATTTATGAGGATGTTTTTAAGTTTGGAGTAATTCCTCACGGAGGAGTAGGGCTTGGTTTAGACAGAATTGCTCAAAGGATGCTGAACCTAGAAAATATAAGAGAAGGATTATTGTTAACAAGAGATACCGGAAGGGTTACACCATAACTTTTTTATAGACACTTCTTCATTTTTTTTAATGGATGTTTTACTTTATGCAACAGAAAATCCAAGAAATTTGGGGAGCATAGTTAGAACTAGCTCATGCTTTGGGATGGATAGAATTTATTTATATGATGAGTTTGAGATTCTTAGAGAAGTTGAAAAAATTAAAGAAACTTCTTGCGGGCATTATAGGGAGTCTTTTATAGTTCCCATAGGGGATCCTTTTGAATTTACTAAAAAATATTCGCATAAAGTTGCTGCTACACTTAGTAAGGGAAGTAAAAGGTTATGGGATCCAAAATATAAAATAGAAATTTCCGAAGATTCTTTGTTAATTTTCGGTGGTGAAACGAGAGGAATTCCAAGACATCTTAGTCGGCCTCATGACGTTGAGAAAATTTTCATTCCAGTTAAAGATATGGATCATTGCTTTAGTCTTCCAATTGCATATGCCCTCGTTGTCGGAGAATTTTTTAGAAGACATCCGCATAGGCTTTCCCAAAGAGGGAAATAATTAAAAACATCTTTTCTTTTTCTTTTTAATGAAATTCATATCAATAAAAGAAGCAATTAAAAAAGGAAAAGGAAAAGTGGCAGTTAGAGGATGGGTTCACAGGGAAAGGGGAAGCAATGTTATGAAATTTATTGTTTTAAGAGATAGTACAAACATAATTCAGTGTGTTCTTGAAAAGAAAAATTTCGAAAAACAATGGGGAGAAATCGATAAAATAAAAATTGAAAGTTCTGTTGAAATTGAAGGAGAAATTAAAGAAGATAAACGTGCGCCCACCGGTTTTGAAGTAAAAGTTTCAAAAATAAATATAATTCAAATTGCAGAAGATTTTCCAATTAACAAAGATTTGAATGAAGAATTACTGGGGGATAGAAGACACTTGTGGCTTAGAAGTAGAAAAATGACTGCAAGCATGAAAATACGTTCAACAATACTTTTTGCTTTGCACGAATATATGCATAAGAAAGGATTTACTGAAATACAGGCTCCTTCATTAAGTGGAGCAACGAGCGAGGGGGGTTCCGAAACTTTTGAAGTAAAATATTTTGATAGGAAAGCTTACTTAACCCAGTCTTGGCAGTTTTATGCTGAAAATTTTATTAGTGCAGTAGAAAAAGCATACGCAATTGCTCCTTCTTTTAGAGCAGAAAAATCAAAGACTCCTTGGCATGTTACAGAATTTTGGCATTTTGAAGTCGAGGGTGCTTGGATGGACTTAAATGATGATATGGTTGTTGCCGAAGAATGTATTGCTCACGTGATTGAAAAAGTTCTAGAAGAAAATAGGTCAGAACTAGAGGTTTTAGAAGCAGACATTTCAAAATTAGAAAAAATAAAAATCCCTTTCAAAAGAGTAACTTACAAAGAAGCTATTGAGATTTTAAATAAAAATGGACATAATCTAAAGTATGGAGATGACTTTAAATCCGCCGAAGAAAGAGGACTTGCAAATTATTATGGAAATGAATTTGTATTTGTAACAAATTACCCCTTGCCTTTACTTAAGTTCTATCACGGAGAAGATTCCAAAAATCCAGGGACAGGAACAAATTTCAATTTGCTTGCTTCGGAAGTTGGAGAAATGGTGGATGGTTCACAAAGAGAGCCAGATTTGAAAAAAATAACCGAGAGATTAAAAAAATCAGGAGTAGATTTAGGAATGTCAGATTGGTATTTGGATTCAAGAAGGTATGGAAGTGTTCCTCATGCAGGTTTTGGTCTTGGTGTTGAAAGGTTTGCAGCATGGATTTGCGGATTTGATACAATAAAAGATGCCATTCCATTTCCAAGGACACCAACGAGATTAAATCCCTAAAAAATGAAAATACTTATTTTGGGAGATTTTCATGGAAAATTTCCTTCCAAATTAAATTCGTTTATAAAAAATCAAAAAATTGATTTAGTTCTCTCTCTTGGAGATTACCCTCCTTTTCACTATCGGAAACTTTGGTTTAAGTATTGTTATGGCAAGGAGAAAGAACTTTGGGAAGTAATCGGAAAAAAGAAATATAAAAAATTGGTGATGGATGATTTGAAAATGGCTGAAGAATCTCTAAAAAAATTAAATGAACTTTCCATCCCTGTTTTTACAGTTCTTGGTAATATTGACCACCCTTCGCCTAATGATGTAATGGATTCCCATGCAAAAATGAAAAAAGGAATGCCAAATTGGGAAAAAAATAATCTTTTTACAGAACGCCTAGTCAAATACAAAAACATACAGAGGTTTGACTATAAAGCATTAAAATTTAGAGATTTTGTTTTTATTGGAATGCGGGGGCACAGTTTTCCAGGAGATGAAGAAAGCAAAGGCTTTTCAAAACATGAAAAAATTTTAGGTGATCTTTTTAGTAAATTCAAAAAAGAAAATAAATCTGGGAGAGTAATTTTTGTTTCCCATATTACTCCCTATAAAACAAAATTGGATAAAATTGGAATTAAGCAATTAATGACGGCACTAAAAGGATATTATGGAAAGACAATAAAAAAGAAGAAATTCAAAAGGCATTATGGGTCAAAGATGGCAAGGAAAGTTATAGAAAAATATCAACCTCTCTTGTTTTTTGGGGGGCATATCCACGAATCAATTGGGAAAAGCAAATTGGGAAAAACTATAATTGTCAATCCTGGGGCAATTCATGAAGGAAATTTTGTTACCGTCGACATTAATGAAAAAAAAGGTGGAATGAAGAGAATAAAATTCCACAAAATTTAAAATTTTTACCTTATAAATCTTGCCCTTCTTTTTTGTCACTTTGAGTTTTTCGCAAACTTTAAAAAGTCTTCAAAGAATATGATTTTAGTTAAATTTGAGGTATTCCCAATGGCAAAAGATGAATACGATGAAGAAGAATTCGAAGACGACGATTCAGACGACGACGAAGACTTTGAAGACGATACAGAATAAAGTTTAGTTTTTTATATTTTTTAATTTTTATTTTTAATTTGGAGAGAAGTTATGTTAGAGAAATTCAGAAAGAAAATTGACGCTATTGATAGAAAGATAATTTTCCTTTTAGAAGAGAGAATTAAGATTTCCATAAACATTGGAAAATTTAAAAAACAAAATTCCCTTTCAATTCGAGATGTGAATCGAGAAAAGGAAATTTTTTCCCAGATTACTCGAAAGACTAGTCTTGATCCAAATTTCATAAAGCAATTTTATAATTTGATTTTTAGGTTTTCAAGAAAAATTCAGAAGTAAATCTATCCCCTTCTTTCAGGAATTGTGACAAGACAATCTGAACAAATAGCATGGTTCTCTTTTGTTTTTAAATCTCTTGAAAATTTATAATATCCTGCCCTCAAATCTTTTTTGCATTTAAAGCATTTCCCATCTTGTTTTTTCATAAGATCTTTTCGGTCAAAAGTAGCGATTTTCACATCTCTCAATTTTCTTGACCTTAAAGCATCTAGATAATTATTTGTTTCCATGTAAATCTAAAATAATCCCCCATTATAAATTTAAGTGTGATAATTTGTAATATAACCAAATTTTAAAAAGCACGCTATTTTGGTATATTTATGGAGGTAGACTATTTAGTGGGCTCAAAAGAAGATTTTGTGAACTTCCTTGATTCTATAGGGTTATATGATAAAGTAGCTATTTTAACTCATACTGATCTTGATGGAATTGCTTCAGGGCTGTTTCTTTCCGAGATTCTTAAAGCTAGAGGAATAAAATTAGACTATATAGGTTTTTTGGAAATTAAGTCAGATATGGTAAAAGAAGTTTCAGAAATATTAAAAGAAAAGTTAATAACAAAGGTCATATTTAGCGATCTGAATATTGAATCTATCGATCCTGAAGGATTTGAAGGATTGAGGATAGAGAAAGATGTTTTTCTTATAGATCATCATCCGATTGTGGAAGATTTGAAAGATAAGTCAAATATAATAAAAACTGTTTCAGAGGATTGTTCTGCTTTGACTACTTTTATTTTAGGGGAGGGTATGGTTGAATCGAAATCTTGGGGTTGGTTAGTTAGTGCTGCGATTTTTTCAGATTATTCTTTCAAGTCAAAGAAAAATTTTATGTTTATGAAAACATTTTATCCTGAATTAAGTTATGATGAAATTTCCTCTTCAATTCCAGGTTTGAATGCAAGGAAAATTTCTTCAGCACTGATTTATTATAAAAAAGACGTAAAACATGTCTATGAATTAGTTCAGGAAAATAATATCTCAGAGTTTAATGAAATATATGAATTAATTGAGGAAGAAGTTTATAGAGTTGCAGATGACTTTGAGAAAAATAAAAAATACGTGCCAGAAAAAGATATCTATATTTATGAAATCAAATCCAAATTTGAAATTTTAAGTTATGTTGCAACTTTAATTGCAGGATATAATCCTGAGAAAAATTTTATATTTATTTATCGGACGAATGATTTTGTAAAGATTAGTGCAAGGAGTTCAAATTCTGGAATTAATATGGGCAAACTTATGAAGGAAGGGGTTGTCGGTCTTGAAAAAGCAGATGGAGGAGGTCACTCAGCGGCAGCGGCAGCAAGAATTTTACCTAAAGATGAACAAACTTTCCTGAAGAGGATTTTAGGAGATAGCATAAAGCCAAACATTTATTAATTTCTTTTGACTGAATCTTTTAATGACAAAAAGTTTAGGTGATTTACTAAAAAAATCAGCACTTTTTTTTATTAAAAGCATTGATCAAGGGATTTATGGGCATCTTCAGATTGACTCGGAATTTTTAATTAATAAATATTATTTTAAGATAGTGAATTTGGCGAAGTATGGGAAAAATAAAATTTTTGATTCGAATTAAAAATTTCATCCTTCTATTTATATAAAAACTTAAAAAGCATTTTTTGTTCTGAGAATTATGAAATTAGGAGAAGTAGAAATTGAGTGGTTAGGGCACTCTGGATTTTTAATCAGAAATTCAAAGGTAATTTATGTTGATCCTTTCAAAATTAAGGATAAACTTCCTAAAGCAGATTTAATTTTGATAACTCATGGGCATTATGATCATTGTAGTTTTGAAGATATTGGAAAAATTGTCCAAGATGGAACACGAATTTTGATGACGGCTGATGCTCAAAGCAAAATTGCGCGTTTTCAAGTCCCAATAAGAATGGAAGTTGTTGCACCTGGTCAAGAATTTGATATTGGTATGGTAAAGATTTCAACAATTCCTGCATACAACATTGACAAAACCTTTCACACTAAAGAAGAAGGTCTTGTTGGTTATGTGATCAAAATAGATGACATCATAATATATCATGCAGGAGACACAGATGTAATTCCCGAGATGCAAAAACTGACCGGACATAACCAGCCCGATAAAAAATTTGTGGCACTTTTGCCTGTGGGGGGAAGATTCACAATGAGTGCGGAAGAAGCAGCAGAAGCAGCAAAAATAATCAAACCAGCAGTCGCAATTCCGATGCATTGGGGAACTATAATTGGTTCTTTAAGTGATGCGGAAGAATTTAAGGAACTTTGTGAGCATGAAGGAATTAAAGTCGAGATTCTTGAAAAAATTTAGACTCATTTCAGAACATACTCAAATTTTTTCCCTTCATAATTTTTCATTTCAACTTCTCCATTCTTTTTGACTTTTGCATAACTTGGAAGTAAGGGAATTTTTCCTCCTCCGCCTGGCGCGTCAATAACAAAATGAGGAACTGCCATCCCACTTGTGTGACCCCTAAGACCTTTTATAATTTTTATTCCATCATTGACTGGACAGATAAAATGTGCGGTTCCCTTGACGAGATCAGGTTGATAAATGTAATATGGTTTAACTCCAATTGAGAGTAATTTTCTGTTTAGTTCCTTAAAAATTTCTGGCTTGTTGTTAATGTTTTTTAAAACAACACTTTGGTTGCCCAAGGGGATTCCCACATCGATTAATCTTTCGCACGCAAGCTTTGATTTTTCTGTTATTTCTCTTGGGTGTTCAAAATGAGTATTTATGTATAAAATTGGATTTTTGTTATATTTTTTTAGCATTTCACAAAGTTTATTTGTTACTCTTTCAGGCATGGTGCACGGAACTCTTGTTCCAATCCTGATCATTTCAATATGTTTTATCTTTCTTAAATCAACTAAAATCCTTTCAAGCGTTTCAACACTTAATAAAAAAGGATCTCCTCCTGAAAGTATAACGTCGCGTATTTCGGTGTGTTTTTCGATGTATTCTAATGCTCTTCTTATTCCATTTCTTGTTGGATTTTTCATTATTTCACCGACTTTTCTTTTTCTTGTGCAGAACCTGCAATACATAGCACATGAATTCGAAATAAGAAGTAGGCACCTATCTGGATATCTGTGTGTGAGGAATGGAATTTGGTTTTCTTCATGAAGTGGGTCTTCTTCACCCGAAGATAAGTTCAATTCTTCAATTTTTGGGATACATTGATTCCAAATCGAATCCCCCTTCTCTTGAATTAAAGAAAGGTAGTATGAACTTATTCTCATGGGATATTTTTTTGTGACTTCCCCGATTTCATCAATTTCCTCGTCGGAGAGAAAAATTTCTTTTGAGCTTAGGGCTTCTTTTAATTGAGTAACATTCGTTATAAACATTTTTAGAATTAGATTATTTTTTTCCCTAAATTTTTTCCCATTCTCTTTTTTGATTTTAATATGAATTTATTTTTAAATCTTTGCTATCTTTTTGTTATCAGTAAAGATTTGAAAAAATCGTTTTTCGTTAACTATTTAAATTTGTTTTCAACTTTTTAGATCATGGCAGAACACAATTTCATACAGAGAAAAATAGACGTCCTCAATAAAAAAGACAAATCTTTTGCTCAAGGATGGGATGAAAAGGTAATTTCTCTTTGTGAAAGAATAAATAAAAAAGAAAATTATTACACGACTTCATCGTGTTCAGGAAGGGTTCTTTTAATGTTAGACCAACCCAAAAAAAGTTCAGGGCTTTTTCTCTGGGTCGAGCATGGAGTAGTCAATTTAGAAAATTTAAAGAAATCGATTTCGGAATTGAATATCAAGGGGCTTGTTAAATTCAAATGTGAGCCCCCCATAATTCATTTAGTTTGTAAGACTCTTGAAGATGCGGAAGAAATTTTAGAAAAGGGTCAAAAATCCGGATGGAAGAATTCAGGGATAATTAATCTAAGGAATAATATAGTTGTGGAATTGCATGGAACTGAAAAGTTAGAACTTCCAATTTTTGAAGGGGGAAAATTTTTGGTCGACGATAAATTTCTTTTGCTCTTAATTGAAAAAAGTAATCAAAAACTTGAAAAAGGTTGGAATTTAATAAAAAATCTAGAAATTTTAATTTAGTAACTTTTTTATAATCTTTATTCTTTAAGTTTAGATGAATAAAAGCGATTTAACGAGTTATATCAATTCTAATTTGAAGCGAGGATTCAATATCGAAGAGATAAAGCAACAACTTTTATCAAGAGGATTTTCGGATTATGATATAAATGAGGCGATTTTAACTTCAAATTATGAAGAGCCTATTAAAGAAGAGCAAAAAAAGAAGGTTGAAAAGATCGAGTCTATCACAGATTGGGATAAAGGTCTTGAGGAATAAACTTTTCAAAGCATTCTATTTTTTATATAAAGATATTTAAAGAAAAAGGGGTTCTTTTTTGCAATATGGGGAACTTTGTATAACAAGGTTTTGATATAATATAAAAAGGGGGAAAAGAAAAAATTTATGGTACTTGATTTTGCAAAAGAGGCAATTCAAAATGTTGCTACCCACAGCATAAATTTCGACGAACTTAAAGCAGGAAAAGCTGCGATTAAAGTTATAGGAATGGGTGGTTGTGGTTCTAATATGGTTACTTGGCTTTTTAATAAAGGAATTAATGGTGCAACTATTTACGCTGCAAATACAGATGCATTACATCTAAGTGTAACTAAAGCTGATGAAAAAATTCTTTTAGGTAGAGAGTTAACTCGTGGTCTTGGTGCAGGTGGAAAACCCACAAAAGGAAGAGAAGCAGCTAAAGAATCTTTAGTTGATTTGAAGAGAGCAGTTTCAGGAGCAGATATGGTTTTTGTTCTAGCCGGTGAAGGTGGAGGAACAGGAACTGGTTCAGCACCCGTTGTTGCCCAGCTTGCTAAAGAAACAGGAGCAGTAGTTATTGGTGTTGTTACAATGCCTTTTGAATCGGAAAAAGCAAGAATTGACAAAGCAGAATTTGGATTGCAAGAATTAAGAGAAGCTACAGACACATGTATTGTTCTTGATAATAACAGACTTGTGGATATTGCGGGACAGCTCCCTTTGGAGCAGGCATTTGCAGTTGCAAATGAACTTGTCTCAACAATGGTTAAAGGAATAGTTGAAACAATCACTTTACCTTCTTTAATTAACCTGGACTATGCTGACGTTTCTGCTATTATGAAAAATGGTGGAGTTGCAGTTATAGGAATTGGTGAATCAGACGCTACAGACAGAGTACATGAATCAGTAAAGCAAGCCCTTACTCATCCTCTACTTGATGTGGATTACAAAGGTGCAAGCGGTGCTTTGATACATGTAACATGTGGACCTGATTTAAAATTAGAAGAATTTGATGTTATTGGTAGAACTGTTTCAGAAAACTTGAGTCAAGATGCACAAGTTATTATTGGTGCGAGAATCGCAAAAGATTTCATGGGCAAAGTTCGTGTTATTACAATTATGACTGGTGTTAAATCTCCTTATGTACTAGGTAAAGACTTTGAAGAAAGAGCTATGCCTATGTCAAGAGAAATGTCTGACTTGGGAATCGATATCTACGGATAAAATTCCAAAAAATTAATTTAATTTTATTTTTATAGGGGGGGGTTGAAAAATCCTCCTCAAGATTTTTATTTTTTTAAACACAAATATTTTTCTATGATTTTTTTTGTTTGTTCTGAGAGAACAACATTTTCATCTTTGTAATAAGCAAAATGTTTTACTTCATCTCCCACGCTTATTCTTCCCTTTGTATTAACCAAAAAAACTTTATGTTTATTAACTATTTTTCTTTTTTTACCCCTTGAATTTAGTAAAGATTCATTAAATGTAAACAAATATTTCAAAGAATGTGCGGTTAGATTAGTCTCATCTTTTAATTCTCTGATTGTTGCAATCCTTCTACTTTCATTCTTTCTTGTACCTCCACCAGGCAATAAAAAATTTTTCTTTTTCCTGAAACAACTAAAATTCCTTTTGAAGTATCAACAATCGCAGTTCCTCTACGACGTATTTTTTGAAACATTGTTTTTAATAACCTTCGGGTCCACGACTTTCAATTTTTTCAATTCTTTTCATTCGGTCGTTGTACCATTCGTTGAAATAAAGAATGTGATAAATGTCTGCTTTAGGCTTGTTCATTCTTGGTTTTTCATTAGCGTAACCAATTGGAAAGAGCGCCTCGATTGTGTACCCATCTGGAATTTTTAGGATTTTTCCAACTTTTTCTTCGTTAAAGTGGCCGATCCAACAAGTCGAAAGTCCAAAATCGGTCAAACTCAAAAGGAAATTTTGTATGGCTGCACCTGCTTGTTGTGTCGAAAAATGTTCGCCGCGCTTTGGAAACGGGGTCGTTACAATTCCGCTGTCGGAAACCGCAACAACGACGTATTTTGCTTCGGCAATAAATACTTGTTCGGACCATTTTGCAATTTCTTGAATTATTTTTTCATCGTCAACAATTACAAACTTGAGGTGAAAAAGTCCACCAGCCATTGGAGCATATTGAGCAGAATGTATTGATTCAATTATGTCTCTCCAGTCAGGTTTTTTTGGAGAAAATTTTCGGATACTTTTTCTTGATTTAATTGCCTTATCCAGTTCCATATTTTATATAGGAGAAGGGGATATTTAAGTTTTTAGAATTCAATTAAAACCGATAACTCCGCCACCAAGGCATTTTGTTCCATCGTATAGAACTATTGCCTGACCTTCTGAAACTCCCGTAATTGCTTTTTTCAAGATTATTTTTATTTTACCTTTTTCTTTAGAAATTTTTGAAGGTAGGAGTTCTCCTACTTGACGGATTCGGGAAAAAACTTTTTTTGGTAAGTCTTTTTCTTCGATATCAATCAAATGCAAATCATTCATAATTATAACTTTTCTTAAAAGAATAAGATGGCCCTCAGGAGCAGCAGTCAAAGTGTTTGTTTTAACATCTTTTTTTGCAACATACCATTTTTTCATTCTTTTTGAATCAGGGCTTTGCCTATCCAATTCAAAACCATATTTTGGCCCAAGTCTTTGTCCAATTGTGTAATAATAGATTCCATCGTGTTCACCAATGACTTTTCCGTCAGGATTAATAATATTTCCTTTTTTTGGTTTTATTTTTTTCTTTAGAAATTCTTTAAGGTTAATTTTTCCTATGAAACAAATTCCAACGGTCCCTTTTTTTTCTGCATTTTGAAAATTATTCTTTTTTGCAATTTCACGAACTTTCTTTTTTGTTAATTTTCCAATAGGAAAAATAGTTTTTGATAAGTCTTCTTGATTTTGCCTATAGAGAAAATATGATTGGTCTTTAGATTCATCTTTTCCACGATGGAGTTCATAATTTTTTCCCTTCTTTTTTATCCTTGCGTAGTGCCCAGTCGCAATTAAATTAATTCCAGCTTTTTTAGCAGCTTTAATTAAAAGTGGGAATTTTATTTTTTCATTGCAGTCTATATCCGGATTTGGGGTAATTCCCTTTTTATATTTCTTGAACATTTCATCTACCACCAATTCTTTGTATTCTTTTTCAAAATCTAAAGTCACAAAAGGAATATCTAGTTTTGTGGCAATTTTTATTGCATTGTTTCTCTCTTCAACCCAAGCACAATCTCCTGTAATTTTGTTTTTAGTATCAGACCAATTTTTCATAAAAGCTCCGTAAACTTCATAACCCCGTTTTTGTAAGAGAAGTGCAGCTACGGACGAATCGACGCCCCCAGACATTGCAAGCAGGATTTTAACTTTAGGTTTTCTTTTGAAAATATTCATAGAAATAATTATTTAGCGAGAGTTTTAAGGGTTACGGAAAACGTCCCGAGAAGG
>Ga0210057_1005366_pt1 | contig 16505 bp, 13 predicted proteins | sample CryGeyCG2114_010_2_FD_183968 | JGI IMG/M metagenome (GOLD analysis project Ga0210057, IMG submission 183968) | Groundwater microbial communities from aquifer - Crystal Geyser CG10_big_fil_rev_8/21/14_0.10 (SPAdes) (version 2) | ecosystem: Environmental > Aquatic > Deep subsurface > Groundwater ...
GAGGCTTACTGCCGTCGTTGGTTTTTCTGCCATGCCTTATGGTGTTACCCTAAGGTTTAGGCAATCTGACTGAATATTATTTTACACTTTTCCTAGTATTTTCACAATCAATTATGTATAATAAAGTCCAATTCATATGAATGATGAGCTTGAAGAGTTACTCACATTAAAACAGGCGGCTAAGATTTTGAATGTCAGTCCCCAAACGCTGAGGCGATGGGATCAGCAAGGTATTTTAAAAGCAGTACGAATTGGTAAGCGTAAAGGTGTGGGAGACAGGCGTTATCACAAGAAAGATATTGAGGATTATATTTCTCGCAATCACAAGAAATAATCTCAAAAAAGAGAATTTAGAAAATGAATAATACAGATTTAACATTTATAACCAACGAAAATAACCAGAGCCTACTTGACAGGTTCAAGGTTCTCATCAAGGACACGAGATATTTTGATGTCTTGGTTGGATATTTCTATTCCAGTGGCTTCTATAAACTTTATCCCGTATTGGAAAATACAGAAAAGATACGTATTTTAATAGGTATTGGTACTGGCAGGGATACACTTGAAAACATCAGAGCCGCCGAAGAACAATTATCGCTTAGTTTCTCCCATGTTGAAGCAAAAGAAGAGTTTTCTAACCTTGTTGCCTCCGAACTTGAAGATTCAGAGGACACACCAACTATTGAAAAAGGCGTTCAGCGATTTATTGAATGGATCAATAACGGCAAACTAGAGATTCGTGCTTATCCAACCGCTAACATCCACGCAAAACTTTATATTCTTACCTTCAAGGAAGGAGATAGGGATGTTGGAAGAGTTATTACTGGATCGAGCAATTTCTCTCAAAAAGGATTAGTTGACAATCTTGAATTTAACGTCGAATTAAAAGCAGCCTCAGATCATAAGTTCGCACAGGATAAATTCAATGAACTTTGGAAGGATGCAGTTGATGTATCAGAAAAATATATTGAAACTGTCAACGACAAAACTTGGCTTAACAACACAATTACCCCTTATGAGTTGTATCTAAAATTCCTCTATGAATATTTCAAAGATCAAATAAGCCGGACAGAGGACGTGTTTTATAAATACACACCAGAGAAATTCAGGAAATTGGAATATCAGGAACAGGCGGTACTCAATGCCAAGAAGATTCTCGAAGAATACGGCGGTGTATTTCTTTCCGATGTTGTCGGTTTAGGTAAAACTTATATTTCTGCCATGCTTGCCGCTCAATTGGATGGAAGAAATTTAGTTATTGCTCCACCAGTGTTATTAGATGCACAAAATCCTGGCTCATGGCCGAACGTCTTTTCAGATTTTAAGGTTTCGGCAGATTTTGAGTCATTGGGTAAACTTGAAAAATTAGCAACTCGTGGTACAGATAAGTATAAAAATGTATTTATTGACGAGGCCCATCGCTTTAGAACTGAAGATAACATTACTTATGAAAAATTAGCTCAGATATGCCGAGGTAAGAGAGTCATTCTGGTTACAGCCACACCTTATAACAATTCTCCTAAGGATATTTTGAGTCAAATTAAACTATTTCAAAAAGCCAAGAAAAGCACTATTCCCAACCTACCTAACCTTGAAACATTTTTTTCTGGACTGGAAAAAAAGCTTAAAGGACTGGATAGAAAATCTAACCGCAGTGAGTATTTAGAAACTGTTCGTCAAAATGCCAACGATATACGGGAAAAGATACTCAAGTATTTAATGGTGCGACGTACCCGATCTGAAATTGTTAAGTATTTTGGCAAGGATTTAGCAAAACAAAAACTTCGGTTCCCTGACGTGGCCGATCCTGAACCACTTTTTTATGAACTTGACGAAGAGGAAGACAAAATATTTACCCAGACAATTGAGTTAATAACACAGAAGTTTAAGTATGCCCGTTATATGCCACTGCTTTACTACAAAGGTGATATGGCACAAGGTGAAGAGCAAGGGCAGAAAAACATGGGGCGTTTTATGAAGATTCTTTTGGTTAAACGCTTAGAGAGTAGTTTTTATGCTTTCAGAAACACACTAGATCGTTTTATAGCCTCGTATGAGAGTTTTCTTGACGAATTTGATAAGGGCAATGTTTACGCCAGCAAAAAACATATAAATAAAATATTTGAGTTTTTGGATAATGATGATGAAGCGGCAATTCAGAAGTTGATAGATGAAGATAAGGCACAACGTTATTCTGCAAAAGACTTTGAAGACAATTTTAGGCAGGACTTGGAGAGCGATTTAGCGATTTTAAGAGACATAGCTAAGATGTGGCGAAGGATCAATAGAGATCCGAAGTTGGCCAGGTTTATTGATGCCCTATCTTCCCGTGCCGTTTTGCAAGACAACAAACTTATTATTTTTACGGAATCAAAAGAGACGGCAGAATACCTTGAGAAGAATTTAAGTCAAAAATTCTCAGACGTGGTTTTGGCCTATCATGGAGGTTCTCCTGCAAGTATTAGAGAAAAAGTTATTGAGAATTTTGATGCGGGGGCTCGTTTCCCTAAAGATGACTATCGAATCCTTATAGCTACTGAAGTTTTATCCGAAGGCGTAAACCTCCATCAATCCAATTGTGTCATCAATTATGATATTCCTTGGAATCCTACCCGTTTGATGCAGCGTACTGGGCGTATCAATCGTGTTGATACCAAACATGACAAAATATATACCTTTAACTTTTTTCCAACCAAACAATCAAACGATCAGATTAAATTGAATGAGGCGGCAGAAGCAAAGATTGAAGCTTTCATCGAGTTACTCGGGGCAGATGCCAAATTACTAACAGAGGGTGAGGAGATAAAGTCACACGATTTGTGGTTGAAATTAACATCCAAAGAAACAATTACGGGTGAGAATGAGAACGAAGAAAGCGATTTGAAATACTTACATATTATTCGTGATATTAGGGATAACGAACCTGAAGTTTTTGAAAGAATTAAAAGACTTCCTAAAAAAGCAAGAACTGCTCGAATTTATAAAGACGCAAAGCACAATTCACTGTTTACCTTTTTTAGGAAAGGAAAGCTCCAGAAATTTTACCAGGTAGACAGTAAGGCACAGGAATTGGATTTCATAACAGCGGCGAAGATATTGGAAGTAGATAGCAACACTAAACGAGAGAAAATAGGCGACAATTTTTACGATTTACTCGCAGAGAATAAGCAGGCATTTGTGGAGACTACCACAGAGGAAGCACAAGAGGTGCAATCAAAACGAGGCCGAGATAGTTTGGTGCAAGTATTGAAAATATTAAAATCAAAAGAAATAAAACACTTTAAGGGATTTACCGATGAGGACGAGCTGTATATCAACAATGTCATACGGATACTGGAAGAGGGAGCTTTACCCAAACGTACCGCTAAAGATCTTCTTAAAGTTATAAATCGTGAGTTTAGTAGCGATTTTAATCCTCTAAAACTTCTCTCCATTTTAAGAATGAGTATTCCTTCAGAATTTTTCAAAGAAACCCTGGCCGAAAGTTCTGCACAAGTTGCAGGGCCGAGAGAAGTCATTTTATCTGAATATTTGATAACGAAATGAATGATACAGCCGCAACCAATCTAGTTAAGAGTACTTTTGAAAATCCCTACAACGGGGGTCGTTTTTTAACATTTGCCAGAAACCTCTTTCATTCATTTGAACCTGCAACGTTTGTCTATCGGGGCAATTACATCCCCGACGCGTATAAAAAACATATCAAAACGCTTGAGCGAATCGGCAAGTATGAAGATCGAGATGGCAACAAAATAGATATTCTAGCGGTTTGTCTGACTCAAGGAAGCACACTGGAACGGGCACGAACACTACAACGAAACTTTATATCTTGGTATTTGAATGGCAGCCGTGGTGAGGTTACCAAAGATGCTGCACTCGTGGCCTTTTATGTAGAGGATTCTAAAGACTGGCGATTATCGCTTGTCAAAATGGAATACCGGCTTGATAAGTCCGAATCAGGTAGGCTCAAAACTTTCACCGAATTAACCCCTGCAAAACGATTCTCGTTTTTCGTTGGTGAAGGAGAAAACACACATACCGCCCAAAGACAGCTCTTACCATTACTCCGTAAAGAAGATACTCCTCCAACATTAGCCGATTTAGAAAAAACATTCAGCGTTGAAGTCGTTACTAAGGAATTCTTTGAGAAATACAAGCAACTATTCCTAGACACCAAGGAAGCATTAGACACGATTGTTAAAGCAGATCCGCAGATACAAAGTGACTTTCAAGATAAAAACATCGACACTGTTGACTTCACCAAGAAGCTCTTAGGACAAATTGTGTTTCTATACTTCCTTCAGAAAAAAGGTTGGTTTGGAGTATCCCGAGATGAAGATTGGGGCACGGGGCCGAGGGAATTTCTTAGACTTCTGTTTGAAAAAAATATCACTGATTATGATAACTACTTCAACGATATATTAGAGCCGCTTTTTTATGAGGCATTGGCTCTTGAACGTCCCGATGACTTCTATAGCCGTTTCAACTGCAAGATCCCCTTCTTAAACGGAGGACTTTTCGATCCCTTAAACAATTACGATTGGGTGCATACCGATATTCGACTCCCCAACCATCTTTTTTCAAATAACGACAGAACCAAAGAAGGCGATGTGGGGACTGGCATACTCGACGTTTTTGATAGATACAACTTTACAGTCAAAGAAGATGAACCTTTAGAAAAAGAAGTTGCTGTCGATCCCGAGATGTTAGGAAAGGTATTCGAGAATTTACTTGAGGTAAAGGATAGAAAATCAAAAGGTACGTACTACACCCCTCGTGAGATTGTCCATTATATGTGTCAGGAAAGTTTGGTGAATTATTTGGTTACGGAATTAGATGGCAAAGTAAATAAAGATGATATAGAAACGCTTGTCCAAATTGGCGAGGCGGCAGTAGAACACGACACCAGAGTTACTGAGTTGGGTGAGGAAACAGCCACCTATTCCTATAAATTGCCAGCAAGCGTAAGAGAGAACGCCAAGGCTATCGATGAGGCATTGGTAAATATCCGAGTATGCGATCCTGCGGTTGGCTCGGGTGCCTTTTTAGTTGGAATGATGACGGAGATTATTAGAGTTAGAAACACTATTTCAAGCTATTTAACGGATGGAGATAGATCAATTTACACTTTCAAACATCACGCAATCCAAAACAGTTTATATGGTGTGGACATTGATCCTGGAGCCACAGAAATTGCCAAACTCCGTTTATGGCTTTCTCTCATAGTTGATGAGCAGGATATCAAACGAATAAAGCCGCTGCCAAATTTGGATTACAAAATCATGCAGGGTAATAGTCTACTTGAAGAATATGAAGGCATAAAGCTATTTGACGAAGAGTTATTTACTAAATCTGCCTTCGATAATACGGCACAAATAGCAGAAGTTAAGGAAAAAATTAGCGAGTTCACGCGTGAGTTCTTAGCTCTTCACTCAAAAGGAGAATATAGAAGCAACCGGATGCTACAACTGGGGGCTGAGCTTAAAAGATATAACAATACTCTAAAGAAGTTAACGCAACCTCCCGAAGTTAAAGTTGAAAACAAAGGCTTATTCGATCAAATGAGTGAGGCAAAACAAAAAGCGGACGAACTAAAGCGACTCCAAAAAGAGTTTTTTAACACTGCACATAAAAAAGAAAAAGACAGGATCAAGAAACAAATAGAAACCTTAACATGGGAGTTTATAGAGGCTACGTTACGAGAACAAGGAAAAGAATCATTAATTATGCAAATCGAGAAATTCAAAAAGACAAACATCAAGCCATTTTTCCTTTGGAAATTAAACTTCAGTGACGTGTTTGAAAAGAAAGACGGGTTTGATGTAGTCATTGCAAACCCCCCTTATTTAAAGGAAAGAGACAACAAAAATGTTTTCGAAGAAGTAAATAAGTCTGAGTTTGGGAGATTATATCACCAAGGAAAGATGGATTATTGGTATTACTTTTTGCATAAGGCAATTGACATTGTTGTAAAAAAGGGAATTATCTCGTTTATAACATCTCGTTATTGGTTAAATAGTGCTGGAGCGAAAAAGTTAATTCAACGCCTTGAGACGGAAATATCTTTCATGAACCTTGTGGATATTGGGAAATTGAAAGTTTTTGATGAGGTAGCAGGACAACATATGGTTGCTGTGTATTCCAAAAGGAAGGATATTGACGATTTTGTCTATAAACTACTAGAAAACGAAATCGCAGGTATTAGTAGTAACGAATCGAATGAAAATCTGACTGTTGCGCTCTTAAAGAATTCGCAAATATATTCAGAGGACGATCAGATAGAGCTTGACTTTGACGCATTAACGTATCCGAACACTTCAAACTTAGGAGTTTTATACGATGTTACGCAGGGTGTTGTTCAAAACCCAGATAAGGTTTCAAATAAAGCATCAGAAACTTACAATTTGCCTCGGGGAGAAGGAGTCTTTGTTTTGGATAAAGACGAACTATCGCTTCTTCACCTATCTCATGAAGAAATGTCTTTTGTTAAGGACTTTTACGATGAACACGATATTCAAAAATTTACAGGCCACAAACCAGCTTCAAAGTCTTTACTCTATATAACAAAAGAAAATTGTCCAGACATTTCAGCAGTTCCCAACATTCAACAACACTTAGAAAATTACAAAAAAATTATGGCTGTTAGAAGGGAAACTAAGAACGGATTAAATAAATGGTTTCATTTACATTGGCCTCGAGAGGAAAGATATTTTGAAAACCCAAAAATTGTTTTACCTGGAATGTTCGATTCCCCTAAGGCAGAATATATAGAAGAAAGTGCATACTTTGGATTATCTACAAATGTCATTGTCAAAAAGACTGACGATTATAGATTGAAATATCTTCTGGGGATTCTAAACTCTTCTCTAGCAAAATACTGGTTTTATAAACATGGCAAGAAAAGAGGTATAGGTGTTGATATTGGTGTAAACAAGCTGAGAATTTTTCCTATTAAAGAGGCTGACGAAACGCAACAAGACAAAATCATATCAATCGTTGACTCAATACTTTCCTCCATTAAGTTAGGCGAGCAGCGAAAAACTGAAAAGTATGAGAAAGAACTAGATAACTTGGTTTACAAACTATACGATCTCACACCCGAAGAAATTGCGATTATCGAGAATGAAGTATGAATGTACTAATAGATATTCTGAATCACAATCAAGGTGTATTGGCAGCTATAGCTATTGGATTAACAGTTATAGGTGGAGCGATAGCTTGGATGTTCAAAAAAGATAAAGGATCTCCTACTCACACAAACTCACCTTACATAAAAGCAGGACATGGTATATCTGCAGGTGGCGATATTATTGTAGGCGGCTCTAAAACACATCTCGTCAATGAACATTTACCATCTGTTGTCATCAAACCAGATAGTTTTACCCACAATACGGGAAGGTTCGATCTTATATTTGAGAATACTGGCCAGTCCACTGCTATTGTTCAAAAACTGATTATTGGTGGAGACGATACCAGAATCGACGAATTTTCTTTAAGTCCACAACAAAAGATAACCAAACACCTGGACGTAAGTGGTTTCAAAATCCTGGAACAAAAGCTAGATACTCCCAATTTCGAACTCATTTATAAAGATTTTTCGACTAATAAGAAGTATAAGACAGTGGGCAATATAAATCAGGAATCAAGGGCAGACGGCAAATATAACCTTGGGAAACTAACGGATCAGCAATTCATTTCACTTCAGACACGAGATCCTTTGACAAAGTGTGAGATTGAAATTTTAGAGGCCATGCAGGATGAAATGAAACGGGATAACGAAGGCAATGCTTACCTTCTTAGTGTTGATAGACTTCCATCTTTTGTAAAAATTGGGAATAAAGTATTTGGAAAGGAAGACAATCCCATACAGATGAAGGAATACGCAGATTACCTTCTAAACCTAGTACAAAAGGGGCTTGTTGAGCGTAAAAACGAGAAGAGATTTGTGCTAACGCTCGAAGGAAGTAAGTTCAAGAACAATCAATAAATATGAATATCAAGAATAGAATCGAAAAAAGCTCTAAATACTTGTTAAGTAGGTTACTTTTTAAGTTTGTCTTAAAAAAGGCTAACGTTGATACGAGAGTTGAGATTTTTATTGATAAAACCAAGAGCAATATATTTGTTATCTGGACGTGTTTCTACTTTTTATTGCTTACTCTTGTAGTTTATAGTTTAGGTTTTTATCTACCATCAAATCTGAGTAAAGAATTCGTTGGGAATCTTTACCTTGGAGAAGCTGCGATTATTGGGACAGTATTAACAATAGGATTCTCCTTTTCCATTTTTCTTATTCAACACGCTGCTCAAAATCTTCCCTCTGGATTCTACAAACTGACAACAAGATATATTCTTCACGATATTATTTTCTTCATATCGACATTTCTCATCCTGGGTTTATTCATTTTCACACTGCTTAACGGAAATTTAGGATGGGGATTATCGAAATTGGCCATTCAATCTAGTCTCTTTATGGTGGGTACGTCTTTATACTTAATGTTTTATCTATATTATAAGGTTGGCCAGAAAGTCGATCCCTTCAATGTTCTGAATGAAATTAAAAATAAACAATTAAGTTATCTTAATGGGGTAAGAAAAAAGGCTGAAAAGTTTGCTTTGATATTAAAACTGAATCCAGAACCTAAAGAAAAAGTTTCAAAGGACACGGCTCTTGCGTTCGTCTTTGGGCAAATGCCTCAGCAGTTATCTCGTGTTAATAATGAGGTTCAATATATGTTTGACTACCACGATAAAGTTCTTAATAACCAAGAGAAACAATTAGCATTGTATACGTTGAGTGAAATTGGTGTTGTGCTTCAAAAGTATTTTGATATAAGAAAGGACTCATCTTTGATGCTCCCTTATGGTTTTCTGGGCAGAACAAGTGACTCTCAATCGTTTCTAACACCTTCTTTAGAACGATTCATGTCTACAGGAAAAAACTATATCCGTATCTTCAATAACGAAGGCATAACTCAAATAATAAATGTCTTAACTAACTTGTCATTAAGTGCAAGCAATATTAAATTTACCCCTCCGTTAAGAGGGGAAAATCCTATTGTAGGCCAATGCAGAGGCTATTTAGATATGTTAATGGATGTGGCCATTACCTATAAATATGAAGAGGCTCTGTTTCAGGCAGCAAGTGCTTATAGAAACATAGGGTTAATGGCAATTGAAAAAGAGCTTCCACTTGAACGATCAAGCGTCTATTCAGTACTTTATAAAATTGGCTTTTCATCGATTACTACACAGCAACAAATCGTCTATAAATATGTCATAGCCGCTTATGACAGTTTTCTTAGCAAGTTGATATCAGATAAATATTTCAATTTAGAAATGGAAATAGACAACATTTTCGAATATATAGACAATTTGGTACTTACAAACTTTTTAACAATAAAGACAATCAATAGCATCCAAAATCGACATTTTACTCAAACAGTGCTCGCACAACCATATAAAGTTATGGAGGCGGCTCTATTTGGAATGGCACGACAAAGTAAGAAATTATCAGGAGAAGAGTTAAGGAAAAACAACAGCTCGTTCATTATCGTGGCTGATCAACTAAGAAGTAGCCTCCGTACTCTTTCAGAGAAAATGGGATCGGCAGATCACTTATTAGTAGATAATCTCGCAACTATTACTGGCAGTATTGGATCACTAGTAGTCGAATTGACGTCAGATAAAAAATGGACTCAAGAGAAAAAAGAGCTAGAAAGAATAGCGGGATGGTATGTCCATCAACCATATTGGTTTACTCATGAAGTCAAAGTTATTGATAGTAACTTATCGTTCCGTTCGCTTCCCGAGGCAGTAGCTCAAATTGGCATAAATGCTCTGAGACAAAATCTGGATGAGTTAGCAATAGAGGCGATAAAAGATATTTATCTGTTTGCTACCTTAATGCTTGAGAAGGAAAAACGGCCAAGTTACGGCCATACAGAACCTAGAACTATGGAGTTAGCTTGTCATATTGGAATAATAGCCTTAAAGCTAGGGAAAAAGGATGTGGTAACTTTCTTAAAAGAAAAAATTAAAGAGTTTGAGAAACAATATAAAAAACTTTGGTTCCCTAAAGGGGAAGATGATACACGATCATCAATAAAGAAAGATCAACTAATGATAGAAATATTAAACTTAGTTGATAAAGTAGGCAATTCTAGCTCATTAGATTTACCTCCTCTTGAGGAAGAAGAAAGATTGGTTCTCAGAATGATGAATAGACAAGACGTAGAAAAATTCTTAAAGGAAATTTGGGGAGTGAGTATCAAAGTATGAAATTACCAAAGATTGAATCAGAGGGAAGCAAACAGATCGTATCGCTTTTGACATACCTGAAAGAGGGTACGCTTCGTGTACCCCGATTTCAAAGGGATTTTGTATGGGAACGAAGTAAGATCGTGGCGTTGCTGGATAGTATTTATAAAGAATACCCGATTGGCAGTTTCTTCCTTTGGGAAACGACGGGTAAATACAACCTATTTTATCGGGATCTGCCTGAACTCGGGATCACACCACCCAAACCACGAGCCGATGAAAAGTTGAAATTTATCCTTGATGGCCAACAACGCATATGTTCACTCTATGCTGCATGGTATGGCAAAAGAGTTGAGTTTAAGGACGGCAATAAAACAAAACTGGTGGATTGTTCGCAAATCTGTCTCGATCTGGACTACTTCAAGAAAGAACCTGACGACAGCGGCAATCAATCGGTGTTTGAGGTTAAAAATGAGAGCGATAGATACATCCCGCTATATAAAGTGTTGGATGAGGATCACATGGAGATATTCCGTAAACTTACACCTGAACGACAAGAAGTGTTTATGGAGGCACACCGCATTTTTACCACCTATCCACTCAGTGTCGTGACTGTTTATAACGTCGAATTAAACAATGCCAGTGTCATATTTGAAAGAATAAATCAGGGTGGGAAGAAATTATCATTATTCGATTTAGTCGTGGCTAGTACGTGGGGCGAGGACTTTGATCTCAAGGAAAACTATAACGAGCTACGGATGAGGATTTCATCTAAGGGGTTTGGGGATATTACACCCGAGGTGGTAACTCATGCCCTATCACTCATTCTTAAGGGTTTTTGTAACAAGATTTATCAGTTACAGTTAAAAAAGGAAGAAATTAAGGAAAATTGGAATGAGGTTGCCAATGCGATTGAGTTGGCAGTTGAGCATTTATCGGCCAATTTAGGGGTTAGGATATTTGAATTTACCCCGTACCCGTCAATTATTCCCCTATTGGCCTATTTGTACTTCAAAACTGACGGACGGGCACTTAGTAAAGAAATGACAGATGTAGTGGATGAATGGTTTTGGAAAGCAGCGTTGAGCGAGCGGTACACGTCATCGACGGAAACTAAGATGGGAGAAGATAGACGGGAGATATTCGACAAACTATTAAACGATAAAGAGGTAAAGATCAATTACACGATTACGGCGGATGAGAACAAGATTGCCAGTACCACTATCGGGACAAAATCGGCTCTTAGAAATGCCATCTTTTGCATGTTAGCCAAACGTAATCCTCGCCACTTTGTAACCAATGGCATTATTCCAATGGATCACAAGTATTACTCTAGCTTCAACAGTCCCGAAAAACATCATATTTTCCCCAAGCGATATCTATCGAGGAATAAAATCGGCGGGGAAAATCTGATGGCCAACTTCTGTTTTATCCCTGCGGAACTTAACAAAGAAATACTCGATCAGAAACCAAGCGATTATTTTGCCAGTTACGACAAAGAGAATTCTGAATTCAACGATACACTTGAAACACACCTCTTAAAATACTCCGATGCAATTCGGGAAAATGACTACCGAGTGTTTATTAAGGATCGGGCGGAAGCAATCAAACGGAAATTGGAACGGCTGACGGGTTCTAAAATCATTCAAATACTTGGGGTTAATGCTAATAAAGCATTGGATGATATTGAGTTGAAGTTGCGGTTACTCATCAATAGCCAGCTGTCGGAAAAGGTAGGTAAAAACTATTGGAATGAAGCTATCCCAGGGGATATTCAAGAGAAAGCCAAGATAAAGATTCGGGAATATCTACGTAAAAATCCGTACATCACGGAAGACAAGCTGGATTCCTATGATCGGTTATGTCAATGCGATGTAATGGATTACTCAAATATCATCCTGAAAAACTGGGATCATTTTGAGCCGTTTTTTGGTTCTAAATATGAAACCGAAAAACGATTTATTACTCTCAAGGATTTTAGAAATGCGGTTAAGCATATTAAGGAGATTAATTTTGTTTTACAACGTGAGGCAGAGGCGGCAATTGAATGGTTTTCCCAAGTATTGCGAGGCGTTAAGGGCGAGGAAGAGGATGTGGATGATGTCAAAATTAGCGTAACCAAACCACCTGAAACCAATGAACAAACTATCGCACGGGTTAAAAGTGATTTTGTTAAACAAGCCGTCAAGACGATTCCTGCATGGATTGAAAAAGAATATCCAAATGGTGAGATTTACATTAAAAAAGGCGGTGCGGGTTCATATCACAGCATCAAGCGGGGCGATGAACTGATTTTGTTCTACTACTATGCAGGTTGGTGGGTTTATGGCGAATTGCAATTCACGACACCCGAAGAATTGAAGATTCTTCAAGAAAAACTATCAAAGCCTCAATCAATACTAGATCGGAAGAGTAAATGGGGACAGGTTCGATTTAGACTATATACGAATGATGACTTACAGGTAGTACAAGAGATTATTCGTAACCGAATAGCAAACGCATTATCTTAGAATTATGTCCCAATACTACAACCCCAACAGGAAAAGAAATATATATGATCCCAACTCTATGGAGTTGTTCCGTTTAAGTAGGGGTAAGATAGATAATTTCATTGCCTGTCCCCGCTGTTTTTACATGGATCGTCGTCTGGGCGTAGCTCAACCACCTGGCTATCCATTCTCTCTCAATTCTGCTGTCGATAAACTTCTGAAAAAAGAATTTGATATTCACCGAGCCAAAGGTACGAAACATCCATTGTGTGATAAATATGGCATTGATGCCATACCACTAGTACACGAGAAGATTAATGAATGGCGGGATTCGTTACGGGGCGGAATCACAGTCAGAGTAGATAGTACCAATGTGGTTATTACAGGTGGTGTGGATGACATGTGGGTGAATCCTGCTGGTGAATATATTGTGGTTGACTATAAAGCTACATCAAAAGATGAAGAGGTTACGCTGGACGCAGACTGGCAAATTGGGTACAAGCGTCAGATGGAAATATACCAGTGGCTGTTTAGAAAAAATGGATTCAAAGTATCCGACACAGGTTATTTTGTATATTGTAATGGTAATACTGATAAAGAAGCCTTTGATGGAAAATTGGAATTTGAAATTAAAGTTATTCCCTACACTGGTGATACAAGTTGGGTTGAAGGAACAATTTTAAAAGCTATTGAGTGCCTAAAGAGTGATACCTTGCCCGAATCGGGAGAGGATTGTGACTTTTGCAAATATCGTGCTGCGGTAAGCGTACTTGAGAAGTAGGTTAAACTTGCATCGCGCGCATCGCGGTCGATACTGTTACAGAAAAGAAAAAGATTATTTAGGCGAGGTCTTTTTTCATCTGCTCGAACTCTTTTTTGTCAATCTCTCCTTTAGCATAGCGCTCTTTGAGAATATCCAATGGTGATCTTTCTTTATCACTGCTTCTTGTCGAACCGCCAAGATAACGGAAAAGGGCAACGACACCGAGAATAAGGAGTATCCAGAAAAGAAGCATTGGAATCCATCCCAAAATACCAAACCCATTCCAGCCACCCATCATGTTTCCCCAACCTGTTCCCATCATAGGATTGCCACCTCCTCCCATCATCCACATCATTGGCATAAAACCAACTCCATTTGAAGGAACTTGAGCATTTGGTTCACAACCACTTAACCTTTTGCCCATAGCAATATGCGCCTGTTCTTCGCCTTCTTCACCCATCATATTGGTCATCATCTGATTCATGAGTGCATGTCTTTGGGTGTTACCGATAGATTGACCCATAAAATACTCTCCCAGAGAACCATATTGCTCATCAGTAAGATTTTTACACTCAATTTGTTTTGACTGCAGTTTCTCCCAAGTTTCTTTGCCCTCCAGTTCTTCGCGAGCGGTGTGATCATCAGCGGTCACGGATGATGATGAACCGGTCCAGTTACCCATCCCTTCGGCTTCGCTCAGGATAGGCATACCCTGTGCAAAAGACGTGGATGGTGTGAGTAACAAAGTGAATAAAAAAATGGCAGTCAGGAATAATTTTTTCATACGATTATTTACTTTTATCAATAATTCCTCTGATAATTTCATCAACTTCTATCGGTAAATTCCCAAGGTTTGCTTGAGGGAAGAATTGCGGAAGGATAATGGGTCGCATACCGGAAATATATGTTTTTCCGTCTTTCAGGTAAACATTTATTTTACAAGGCAGACAAAGACCGATTTTAATATCTGCCTGCAACACCGAATAGGCGCTTTTGGCATTGCAAATTTCAATTATCTTAAACGGCTCGATCTCAAACCCTTTCTCCGTCAACGTAGCCGTGACATCGTGAATATGAAGAACTTTGAATCCGGCATTCTTCGTTTCCCTCTCAACCGAGGTTACTGCCTCATCAAATGATTTTTTGGTTGTGACTGTGTAATCAAAATCCATATATATATCTCAAAAGGTGAGAACCTTGTCGCTGTCGGCGACCAGACTGTATAAATCCTCAATTCCGCCTTCTGGACATTCTTGACTACTACCTTGTTTACGAATGGCCATACAGGTTCCACAGGCGATGATTCCGGCTTTGTCCGATTGCAAAAACGTTTCAACCTGCTCTTTGATGTTGAACTGAGGAGAACTTGCCTGCTGGTATTCCACGCCTTCACCTGTAAGAAATATCGTCACCATATCGCCTTTGGACAAAGCCAAATTAGCCAATCTGAAAGCGTTCCAATTGGTTTCCGCATGATTTGTAGAAAGCACAACGGCTAATTTCATACTGATATTTGCTCCTCCTTAAATTTTTCTCTGTAGCCCTTAAGTAGTTTTTGAATAGTCTCATCGGTGCGAACAAGAGATGAAACTGCTGACTTGAGAAAGTCCAAACCATCCTGGGTAATCGTGTAGGTTCTCCTATCCGGCCCGGATTCGTTTTTAGTCCAATCTGACTTCACCCAGCCATCCATTTCCATCCTTCGAAGTGTTCGGTATAAATTTCCAATGTCCACCTTTTCACCACACTTATGTTCCAAATCTTCCATCAAGCTGTATCCGTGGGAAGGTTTCTGCGAAAGCAAAAGAAGAATACAAGGCTCCACAAAACGTTCTATATTGCCAAAATCCCTGGATCGAGATGAGCAACCACACGTCTTGCACATATATGTAATTATCATATAGCAATCCGGTATTATAGTCAAATAGTTTATTTAGCTTGCATTGCAGCAGGAATATCATCCTGTAGCCCTTCTTTCAAAAGCTTCTTTATTTCGACCCATTTTTGCCTCAATTCGCCCATATAACTAACGTTTTCAAAGGCTTTAATAATGCTCTCAAAACCTTCGTTTATAGGAACTATATTTCCCTGCATACTGTGCTGAGGCGCGGGGAGCATTATAGGACTCGAACGGACTATGACTTCTTCCAGCTTTTTAATTTCACTATTCTAATCCATTTTAAATAGAGTTATAATAAACCTCATGATATTTACAAAATCAGAACCTTTTACAAAAGATGAAATTGAAAACTAAAAGAATTATTTGATACCTATATTAAAATAGTAATTGACATTGAAAAAAAATATGTTCTGCAGGAGCAGGAAGACATTTCGATTTAGAAAAAATTTTACTTAAGCAGGGTTCAAGTCAATCTAATCTTTGGGGCGGAGGGATAGATTTAGAGACAAATACTACAGACTGCAATTCATTTATTAATGTTAGGTCAAAAGACAAAAACACAAGCAATGAAATTCAAGACCTGGTATTAAGAGAAAGATTTGAAAATTTAACAAAATATTTTTTTGAAAACATATTATGAAAAACAATCAAATTTTAGGCGCACTTGCACTTGACTTAAAAAGAGTAGCTATTGGATATTTTAGGGGGTCTAATATAATGGCGGATAAATTTTATGAAGAGGCTCTAAAAAGAAGGAAAGAGCTAGATAATAAAAATCTAAAGCCATACTTAGTTAATGTTTTAAATAAACTAGATAATCTTAAAAAACAGCAAAAAATAAGAGTCGCTGAAGACGCTCTTTTGTATAGTACAATTCTCCAAAATGCTGCTGTTTCCAATAATTAATTTAGCAATATTGACGGACTATAATCCTAAACGGGTCTAAACCGATCCGGTGAGTTCAATGTTCTATTGTATAACTATCATTGCTTAACTTCATGTAACCTAGATTTTAGCATAGTAGGTTCTAACATCGTCCCCATTCGATTACGCACAGGACTTCGGTCTCATATTATTCGGAGGAAGTTTTTAT
>Ga0210057_1005367_pt1 | contig 16504 bp, 19 predicted proteins | sample CryGeyCG2114_010_2_FD_183968 | JGI IMG/M metagenome (GOLD analysis project Ga0210057, IMG submission 183968) | Groundwater microbial communities from aquifer - Crystal Geyser CG10_big_fil_rev_8/21/14_0.10 (SPAdes) (version 2) | ecosystem: Environmental > Aquatic > Deep subsurface > Groundwater ...
CCCCAACCCCAACCCCAACCCCTACACCAACCCCAACCCCTTCACCAACCACTGTTGATATTAAAGCTAATGACTCTGATGGTCCAATTACCATTCCTTACAATGCTTCAGCTAACTTGAGCTGGACTTCAACCAATGCTAATTCCTGTGTTGCTTCTGGCTCCTGGTCAGGAACAAAATCATTCTCAGGTTCAAAATCAACAGGTAATTTAACTTATTCAAAAACCTATACCATTGCTTGTTCTGGTCCCGGCGGTTCAGCCTCAGATAGCGTGACCATTAATATTACCTCTCCTTCTTTTTATGTTTCTCTTTCAGCCAATCCTTCCTCAGGTTGTTCTCCCTTAACCAATGTTGATTTAACTGCCGATGTCTCAGGAACTGCCATTGGAGATATTACTTATTATTTTGACTGCACTAACGATGGCTATTGGGAAAGAATAACTACTGAAAGTTACACTCCTTATACTGCTTACAACCTTTGTAATTATTATTCAGCGGGTACTTATACTGCCAGAGTCAGAGCAGAAAGAGCTGGTCAAAGCGCAGAAAATACAACTCAAATTAACGTTTCTTCTTGTTCCGCTCCAACCCCAACTGTTGATATTAAAGCTAATGGTTCAGATGGAACAATTACTATTCCATATAATAGTTCAGCTAACTTAACATGGACCTCAACCAATGTTACTTCCTGTTATGCTTCCGGTGATTGGTCTGGAACAAAAGGAACTTCTGGTTCAGAATCAACAGGTAACTTAACTTCTTCAAAAACTTATACTCTTACTTGTTCAGGTGCTGGTGGTTCGGCCTCAGATAGTGTCACTATTAATGTTTTAGCTACTCCAACCCCTACCCCGACTCAAACCATTTCTATTAGCAAATTAGTTCGTAACTTAACCGACAATACTCCCTGGCAGGAAGAAGTTTCTGCTGATCCCGGTGAATTTTTGGCTTTTTCAATTCAAGTAACTTCAATCAGCAACACTACTTTAACAAATGTCGCTTTAAGAGAGACTTTGCCAAGTAAAATCACTTATCGAGGTAATCTTAAGGTAGATAATGTGGTTTCAAACGGAGATATTATTTCTGGATTAAATATTGGAGATTTAACCATCGGTCAATCAAAAGCTGTTACTTTTGAAGCTCAGGTCGCTTCAGCAGAAGAGTTTTCTTTTGGCACGACCGATTTAATTAATACTGCTACAGCTTTTAGTGGTAACGTTTCAAATAGCGATACAGCTAAAGTTAGTGTAACCAAAAGAGCAGTGGCTGGAGCAGTAACTAGAATTCCTACTGGTATAAATCTTTTTTATCTTGTGCCGTTTATTGTTTTCCTTTTTAGTTTAGCTTTTTATCTTTTGACTCGTTACTTAGAGAATTCTCAAAACCCATTGATCAGAAAAATCTTAGGAGTCTATTATAGAATTAAAATGTTTATGTTTAGGTAAAGATTTAGAATAGTCGATGAAGGCTTCGCTTTCATCTTCACCCTTCGCTCTGGCTTGGGTACTTAACAATAAGAAATAACTACCACCCCTAATAAATGGGGTGGTTTTTTATTAAATTTACCCCGTTAGAGAGTTTCTTTCTAACGGGGTTTACCTAATTTATTATCTGTGAATAAAGTGTGGAAAATTAGTGGGAGAAATAATTGACATTATGGGCTCTGGTGGGATAAATTAGAGATAGAGTGGTAAATTGTGGAAAATAGTGGGATAACTATATTTTTCTGGGGAAAACAATGTTCATAGGAGAATATACATATTCAATAGATGATAAAAAAAGATTAGCTATTCCGGCAAAATTCCGGCAGCTTTTGGGAAGGAAAGCGGTTATTACTCGAGGATTAGACCAGTGCCTTTTTCTTTATCCTGATAAAGAGTGGGGAATTTTAGCTAAAAAATTAAGCCAATTACCATTGTCTCAAGCCGATGCTCGGGGATTTGCCAGATTGATGTTGACTGGAGCTATGGATGCCAAATTAGATAATTTAGGAAGAATTTTAGTCCCTGATTATTTAAAAGATTATTCCTCCTTAAAGAAAAAGGTTGTTATTGCCGGAGTTTTTAATCGGATTGAAATTTGGGATGAGGTAAAATGGCAGGAATATAAAAAGAAAACCGAGATGGAGGTAGGAGATATTGCAGAGCGCTTGAAGGAACTGGGAGTGTAATCACTCCGCGAAATTAGAAATTAAAAATTTAAAATTAAAAAATTGTGGTCCATATCCCTGTTTTACAAAAAGAGGTTCTACAATATCTTGAACCTAAACCAAATGAAAATTTCATTGACTGCACAATTGGAGAAGGTGGACACACAGCCGCCATCCTTGAGAAGACAGGCCCTAAAGGAAAAATATTAGGGATTGAAGCAGACACCGAACTTTACCAGAAATTGAAATCGCGGATGGCGGAATTTCCAATTTCCAATTTCCAATTTTCAAAACGATTAATTTTAGTAAATGATAATTTTGTCAATTTAAAAGAGATTGTTAAAAGAGAAAAGTTTAAGTCAGTTTCGGGAATATTGTTTGACTTGGGAATGTCGAGCTGGCACCTGGAGGAATCAGGCAGGGGATTCTCTTTTCAGAAAAAGGAACCCTTAGATATGAGATATAATCCAGGAAATCCCTTAACCCCGTTAGAGGTTAACAGGGCTAAGCAGAAGCAAAAAGAAAACAGACCTCTAACGGGGTTAACAGCTGAAAAGATATTAAATTATTGGTCAGAAAGAGAAATTGAAAAAATTTTACGAGAATATGGGGAAGAACAACTATCTCAGCAAATTGCTAAAGAAATTATTGAATTAAGAAAATTAAGACCAATTAAAAACACCTTTCAGTTAGTAGAGATTATAAAAAAAGTAGTGCCACTTTGGTATCAACACAAAAAAATTCATTTTGCCACCCGAACTTTCCAAGCTTTAAGAATTGCGGTGAATGATGAGCTAAATAATTTAAAGAAAGCTTTGCCTCAAGCGGTAGACATTTTAAAAGATGGAGGAAGATTAGTTGTAATTTCATTTCATTCTTTAGAAGATCGAATTGTCAAAAATTTCTTTAAAAATTACATAGGTATTACCTATGTGAAATTGCAAATTTTGACAAAAAAACCAATTAGACCGGGAGAAGAAGAAATCAAAATTAATCTTCGTTCAAGGTCGGCCAAGTTGCGTGCGGCAATAAAATTAACAAGCAACAAGTATGAACAACGCTCTAATTCTCAACCCACCAATTTCAATTAAAAGATTATCGTTCAAAATAAATTTAAAGATTTTCTGGATTTTAAGTTTTGTTTTAATTATTTTACTTTTGTCTTTTTACATCTTTTACTTAAATCTAATTTTTTTCGAAACAAACTTGATTAAAAATCATGAGAAAAAATTAGATGAAATTACTAAAGAGAATAAAAATTTAGAAATCAACTTAATAAAAAGCAATTCTTTGGGAGATATCAATACTCAGATTGAAGAAAAGTTTAATGAGTTAGGCTTTGAAAGAGTCAACCAAATCCATTATATCCGTGTTTTAGAAAGCACCGTTGCTAAAGTAAATAAAAGCAATGAATAGTCGAAGAGATAAATCTCTTCTTCACCCACCGAAGCTTTAGCTGAGGTAAAGAAGAGAACGAAGTTTTCTTCGCCCTTCATTGCGATTCGGGTAATGAATGAAATATGAAAAATTTGAGAGTGAATTTTACCTTAATTTTTCTTATTTTATTAGGAGCGACTATTATAGGTCGTTTATTTTATATCCAAATTTTCCATCAAGATTTCTATCGGGCTTTGGCTCAGGGTCAGCAAAAAATTTTTGAAGAAGTGTTAGGAGAAAGAGGAGAGATTTTTTTACAAGATGGAGATAATTTGAAGCCAGTTGCTATTAATAGAAATTGGCAATTTTGTTATGCTGCCCCAAATGAAGTTAAAGAAAAAGAAAATAGCGCCAAAATTTTAAGTCAAATATTATTCCTTGATGAAAAATTTGTTTTAGAAAAACTTAAAGAAGAAGATAGTTTTTTTGAAATATTGAAAAAAAGATTAAATGAAGAAGAAATAACTGCGCTAAAAAAAGAAAATTTACCAGGGATTTATTTAAATGAAGAGATTGGGAGATATTATCCTTTAGAAACTTTAGCTGCTCAGATAGTTGGTTTTTTGGGTGGAGATAAACTTGGTCAATATGGTCTCGAAGGTTATTATCAGGATATTTTAAAAGGCGAAGGCCAGTTTCAAGAAAAAGAAAGAGGTCTTCTTAACTATTTAATCAATTTAACCGAGGTAAAAGCTAAAAAAGGCAATGACCTTGTTTTAACTTTGGATTATAATATTCAATTTATAGCTGAAAAATTATTAGAGAAGGCAAAAGAAGATTTAGATATCACAGCTGGAACAATTTTAGTTTTAGACCCAAATTCGGGGAAAATTATTACTTTAGCCAATTTTCCTAACTTTAATCTTAATGAATATTCGAAACAAGAAAATCTATCTGTTTTCCAAAACGAAGCCGTCCAAAAAGCTTTTGAACCAGGCTCTATTTTTAAACCAATTACGATGGCTGCCGCTTTGAATGAAGGAAAAATTACTCCCCAGACAACTTATAATGATGAGGGTTTTGTCAAAATAGGTGGCCATACTATTTCTAATTATCAAAATAAAAGTTGGGGTCAAAGAACGATGACCGAAGTTTTAGAAAAATCAATTAACAGCGGAGCAATTTTTGCTGAACAGCAATTGGGAAATAAACTTTTTTTAGAATATATTGAAAAATTTGGTTTTTTTGAACCGGCCGGAATTGATTTACAAGGAGAAATTTCTTCTCAAAATGTTAATTTTAAAGATGGCTATGAAGTAAATTTCGCTACCGCTTCTTTTGGTCAAGGAATAGAAATAACTCCAATTCAATTAGCCAGGGCAATATCAGCCATTGCCAATGGTGGCAAATTGGTAAGGCCGTATGTTGTTGATAAAATAATTGGCCCCGTTAGAGAAAATTTCTCTAACGGGGTTGAAACTCAACCAGAAATTCAAAATGACTTAGTTATTTCATCAAAAACAGCCAGTCAAGTTACAGCCATGATGGTTAGTGTAGTTGAAAATGGTTTTGGAAAAACAGCTAAAATCCCTGGTTATTATATTGCTGGCAAAACCGGAACTGCCCAAATACCCTGGTCAGTCTTAGGAGTTAAAAAACAAGGTTATTCTCCAATGACTATTCAGTCTTTTGTTGGTTTTTTCCCAGCCTTTAATCCTCAATTTTTAATTTTGGTGAAACTTGACAATACCAAGACAGCATCTGCTGGTTACTCAGCTGCTCCAATCTTTAAAGAACTTGCTGAATATATTATAAATTATAAAAAAATACCACCAGATTATGAGTAGTCCTACGAATTACGAATCAATACGAATGTTCGAAGAAAATTCTTTTTTCTCTCACCTCGCTTTCATCTTACGAAAGCTCGGTATACGAATATGAATATTTTTGAAAAGATTAAATTTACTCTTAAAAAACCCAAAATCATTATTGTGACTGGCGAGGGTCGAATTTTAGCTGCTAAGGCTATTGAGATAGTTTTAAAAAAATATAAAAAGGAGGTTTTGATTTTTGAAACCGATCTTACCACGTTGGATAGCAAACATCTAACGTGGTTAATAAAAAATTCTTCTTTGCCAATTTTGGTGGTTACTCATATTGGTCATATTCCTCCTGATAAGGATTTTTTTGCTGGAGAAAGAGAAAAAACAATTGAGATTAGAAAATTAGCAAAAATTTTACCGGTTTTTGGTCATTTAATTTTGAATTTTGACGATGAAACAGCAAGAGAAATAAAAGACGAAACCAATTTAAATGAAATAACTTTCGGTTTTCAAGAGAGAGCAGATTTTAGGGCTACCGATATTAGACTGGATAGCGGGACAAATTTTAAAATAAACCATGAAGGAGATGTTGTTCCTGTTTGGTTAGAAAAACTCTTTGGCAAAGAACAAATTTATTCAGCTCTATCGGCAGCAGCTGTCGGGGTAATATTCAATTTGAATTTAATTGAAATTTCCCAAGCCTTAAGAGATGCCTATTGACCCCCACACTTAAACAGCACATAATTATTATTTTTGTGCGAAGCCCCCACACCAAAATTTGGTGGTGGGGACGAAGCACAGTGCTGCTTAAGTGTGGGGGTTGACAGAATTTTTCAATTTGATACAATTGATGACGGCAAATTAAAACTTCGAGATGAAATAAAAACAAGAGATTTTATTTTAGTTGATGGCTCAAAAGAGATGGAAATGGCAAAAATGGTTGATGAAATCAAAGAGATGTAACAAAAACCCTAAAAATCCGTCTTTTCTAAATATGGCTATGCCAAATTTAATCACACGAATTTATCTTTTTGTCATCAAAGGAGCTGATCAGGGGATCGGTTGAGTTTTCTTATAGAAGGCAGGAATATAAGAAAATTCAGCTGATCCCAAAGGATCAGCCCTTTAATTTAAGGAGGCGAAAATGGTTCTTTTTTAGTCCTTTTCTAACTTTATAGGGATTGACATCGTTAAAATAAAAGGAGGGGAAAATGCCAAGTAAATCATGTACAGTTTGTGGGAACGAAGTAGAAATTCCTGCAAAGATAAATGGAGGCAACTTAGCCAAAGTTAAATGCCCGTCTTGTGGAGCTACCGCCTCTTTATGGGTGAGGCGACGGAATGGTAATGTGAAAGGACTTAAGGGATGTTTTGCAGGTTGTAATGATTTTTTTAATATTATTAAAGGTAGAAGGATCAAGAGTAGGTAACGAAAAAAAGTATAAGGTCGCCTTAATCAGCGACCTTATTTTATTGGTTTTACAAAATTTAAATTCTGTGATAAATTTAGTTTTGAGGCCCCATCGTCTAGTGGCTAAGGACGCTGGATTCTCATTCCAGTAACTCGGGTTCAAATCCCGATGGGGCCGCCGAGAGGCTTTAAGGAATTATTTATTTTTACTACATCCTTCTTACATATTCGCCGGTTTCGGTGTTAACTTCGATAATGTCGCCAGTTTCAATAAATAGGGGAACATTTATTTTTGCCCCGGTTTCTAAAATAACTGTTTTTGTGCCGGCTTCAGCTCGGCCACTTTTAATTCCTGGCGGAGCCTCAATTACTCTCAAATTAATTTTTATTGGTAAAGAAATGTTAATCACTTTTCCCCTAAAGATTATTCCTTCAATAATTTGATTTGGTTTGAGAAACTTTCCTGACTTGCTAATTTGGGCAATGGTTAAATCAAACCTTTTGGCTGGGCTTTCCTCTTCGCAAAAAAAGAATTTATCCTTATGTTGATATAAGAATTTTGCTTTTATTTTTCCCAATTCAGCTCCCTCAAAAGTATCTGAGGGGTGGAAAGTTTTTGAAATTAACTTTCCGGTAATTAAATTTTTCAATTTTGCTTGCAAAACTGAACTTCCTCTTCCTTTAAATAAAAAAGTGGTCTCAATTACTTCATAGGGTTGACCATCCAAAATAATTTTTACTTCTTTTTTAAGCTCGTTGTAGGAGAACATAGCTTCACTATTTTAAAATTGTGCAAATAAATTTTGGATGACCTCTTAAGAATTCTTCTGAGGTCATTTTTCTTTTTCCTTCCGGTTGAAGTTCCTCAATTATCAAATAATCTTTGCCAGTCTGAACAGCAATTTTATCATTTGAAGCCAAAAAAGTTTTTCCTGATAGACCTTTTGGCCCAATTTTAGTTTGTTTCAAAACATCGGCTTTTAATATTTTTAACATTCTTGATTTTAGATTCGAAATTCTAAACTCACAAAATGTGCCTGGCCAGGGATCAAAAGCTCTAATTTGTCGTTCAATTTCTTTGGCTGATTTTTTCCAATCAATTCTTCCATCCCCTTTATTTAAAATTTTAGTATAAGTAGCCTTTGATTCATCTTGAGGCCTTGGTTTAATTTCTCCCTTTATCCGTTTTGGAATAGTTTCAATTAGTAATTCTGATCCGAGTTCTGCTAACTTATCGTGTAATTCAGGATAAGTAATTTTTGAATTTTGAATTTTGAATTTTGAATTTGTGAGAATGTTGCCATGGTCCATTTTTTCATCCATTAAAATTATGGTTACTCCAGTTTTTTTATCGCCATTTAAAATTACATATTGAATAGGCGATGCCCCTCGATATTTCGGCAAAAGCGATGGATGAACATTCAAACATCCATGTTTTGGAATGTCTAAAATTTCTTTAGGAAGAATTTGGCTATAAGCAGCGACAATAATTAAATCGGGCTTAAGATTTAAGATTTCAGATTTATGATTTAATATTTTTTCTGGCTGGGCAACTGGAATGCTATATTTTTCAGCGATAACTTTTACTGGTGGGGGAGTTAAGATTTGCTTCCGTCCAACCGGTTTATCGGACGCAGTAATAACCAAAAACGGCTTATGGCCCGATTTTATAAGTTTTTCCAAAACAATCGCCCCAAATTCCGGGGTTCCAATAAAAATAATTTTTATTTTATTATTCTCCATTCTATTTCTTCTTCTTTTCCGGCAAACTCCAGCCATTCGCCTTCAGGCGAAATGACATACCACTTTCTTTTAGTTTCGGACCAAACCATAGGATTTCCTTGATAATAAGGTTTTTTGACAATCTCCTTTGGCTTTAATTTATCCAATTCTAACCATTTTTTAAAAACCGTTTCAATAGTATAATCTAAATTTCTCGATTTTGCCCATTCAGCCACTTTATCAATGGCTCGAAGTGCCTTTTTTTGTGAGCCAGCCAATTCCAAAAGTTGTTTTGCTGGTTTGACATATCTTGAATAAATTATTTTTCTCTTTTTGGCGCTTTTTTTTATCTCTTTTAAAGTTAAGCCCTTAGTATAAAAATAATGATTAACAATTCTCTGAATTTCATTTGCCAATTTTAAAGGTAATTCCAATTGCCCAATTTTTTTAGTTTTGTGTCTTATCGACGCATCCGCCGATGAAGCGGGTTTTTTTTTGGTTTTTCTACTCATATTTATCAACCTTAAATTTATAAATTAAAATTTTTTCTTGAGTGGGGTCAATTCCGCCTTTTTGACAGGCAGTGGAGATTTGCTGCTCAACAGTATCAACTCCTTCCAAATCGGGTAGTAGAAGTCCTGTTTTATAAGGGACAACACCATTAAATACTACCTCTTTTGCCCGAGCGTAGCGAAGGGCGGGAGATGAACGAAGTTCAGCGACCTCATTCGGGAAAGTGAAAGGTCCTGTTTTTACAATTATACCAAACTTTTTAGGGTCTAAATCTTTTGTATCTTTTACCGGCTCCGGATAACTCAGAATATAAACAGTATAAAAGAGATGAGGAAGTTCCTCTTTTTTAATCGGCCCAAAACGATAATCTTCGCTAGCTGCTGCGATAGCATTGCGAATAATTTCCTCGGCAATATTTACTCTTGTCGGAAGATAAGTCCCAATACAACCCCGTAAATTCCCATTTTTCTCAATTGTCACAAAAGTCCCTGACCTTTTCTTGTGAAACTCTTCAGATAAATTATCCGGAACCGAAATAATTCTCCCTTCCCTAATATAATTTTCCACCGCTTCTTTCGCAAGCAAAATTAATGGATTCATAATTTTAAATTCTTAATTTCTATAGCCATTTGATAACTGAATACTGCGGCATCTCCCCATAAGATGAATAACCAGTAGGGTATCCCAATAATGTTGGGTAAAGTGTAAATCCATATGCCAAAATAAATTCCCGTTGCTTCAGCCAATGCTCCGAAAATTCCGCAGAAAATGAATAGAATAATTGTTTCTTTATTTTTCCATTTATACAAGCTTATCACAGATATAATCGCTAAAATAATTGTAAGTAAAATAGCTTTTCTCCAGAAAAAACAAACAGAAGCCAAACAAGTCAAAGCAAATATTACATTAAAAATTATATTTTTATAATTCATTTTTTAGCATTTTTATTTTAATATTTCTTTTATTCTTTTAGCTTCTTTTTCAACCACTTCGCCTTCGTATTCGCCAGCATGAGCTGGCGCGCCTTTGTAAACCCCCACACCATAACGAGGATTAACTTTGTTGATTTTGGTGCCTACGGCACCTTGTCCTCGTTTGGTGTGGGGGTAAATCGGCCTTTTTTGATCTAAATGTAAATTAAAAACTAAATTACCTTTTTCCTGAGCGTCAGCGAAAGGGGAAGAAGAAAGTTTACTTTCTTCGCCCTCTATTTTCAAAAAGAGGTGGAATCTTGGATAACCTCTTGGTGGCCGAACAAAAACTATTTCTTTCTTTTCTTCATTTTTTCCCAGAAAATGATAGCCAATCTTTCTCATTAAATTATAGATGTTTTCTCTAAACGATTTTTTTAATTTAAATTTCATGGTTTAAAATCAACTACCAAATAGCCGACGCCAAAAGGACCTTCGTAAGATAAAATTTCGGGCTGATAATTTATGCCGGATTCTTCTAAAATTCCCAAAAGAAAACAAAAAGACCTGAGACCACATTCGCCGGCTCCGGGATAAAGCTCGCCTAATTTTAAAATTTTTTCTATGTCCTTTTTCTTCAAAGACTCTATTAAATCTTTATCAAATTTCGGTCCATCAGGATGAAATCCATAAGGACCATCATCTTTTAAGCAATGCGACAAATCACCACTTGCAATAATTGCTACTTTTGACTTTTGACTTTTGACTTTTGACTTATACACTTTCTCTCCTTCTTCAAAATAGAATCTCGGCTCTTCCAGACCAATTAAATAAGTTTCGATTTCGCCTTTAAAATCTTTAGCTAAAAAGAAGAGGGGAACATTAAAACCCCAGTCTGGGTGGGGAGCGGAAATTATTATTAAATCGGGATTTAATTCTTGTAATTTTTTTCCCAGTTTCTCCAATGCTTCAATGGTCTTTTTTACTTGAGCCCTGTCTTCTGACGAACCAACCGAAGGTAAAATTATTGGTGGATGTGGAGAAATACAGGCAAAGTTGATCATAATTCAAAATTATTAATTTCTTTTTGCATTTTACATTTTCATTTTGCATTTTGAGATTTAATTTTTGAATTTATTCAATGATATCTAAATCTGCGCCACATTTTGGACATTTACCAGATTTATCGTGGCGGTGGATAATGTAATTTGTTCTGTCGATACAAGTGGCACCGCATTTGGGGCAAAAAGTGTTTTCCGAAGGTAAACCAGGAACATTGCCGGTATAAACATATTTTAAACCAGCTTCTTTGCCAATGTTATAGGCTGCCTCCAGAAGCTCAACCGGTGTGTCAAAAATGTGTTTGAGTTTCCAGGAAATTGCTCCGGAGAACTGGGAGATGTGCCAGGGAGTTTCTGTCCCTAATTCATTTTTTATGAAATTGGCTATGTCGCGAAAAACCTTTTCAGAATCATTTAGAGTGGGAATAACCAAAGTGGTTATTTCTGTCCAGATTCCTTTTTCTTTTAATCTTTTCAGGGTATCTAATACCGGCTGCAACCTTCCTCCGCAGTATTTAACATAAAATTCATTGGTAAAACCTTTTAAGTCAACATTGGCCGCATCCAAATAAGGATAAATCATTTTAAATAACTCTTTTGACCAAAAGCCATTAGTCACCCAGTTATTTTTCAATCCCTCTTTTTTGGCTAATTTCATTATATCTAAGGCATACTCACTAAATATCGCAGGCTCTGTGTAGGTGTAAGAAATACTTGGCAACTTGTTTTTAAGAGCGGTTTCAACAATCTCTTCTGGTAACAAATCTTCGCCCAAAACTGGTTTATCAGGCTTTGGCGCTTGAGAAATATCCCAATTTTGACAATTTTTACAAGAAAAATTGCAGCCTACTGTAGCAACTGATAACGAGTGACTCCCTGGCAAAAAATGGAAAAACGGCTTTTTCTCAATCGGATCAATGTGAACAGCAATGGCTTTCCCATAATTTAAGGCATAGAACTTTCCGTTAATATTTTCTCTTGCCCCACAAATCCCTCGTTTGCCAGGCTCAATAACACAATAATGGGCGCAATTCCGACATTGAACCTTATTTTCAGAAAGTTTTTTATATAAATAAACTTCCTTCATATTATATTTTTATTTTATCATTTTTCAACTTATAAAAAAAGGCGCTGCCATTTTTCTAAATAGTAACGCCCTATCTAACAAAATCCTTTAATGATTTGATAGCGATTGGACTATATCTTAGTTTTCTTAGCGCTTTAGCTTCTATTTGTCTAATTCTCTCTCGGGTGAGATTATAAATCTTTCCAACTTCTTCAAGGGTTTGAGGTTTTCCTGCATCGTTTAAACCAAAACGCAGTATTATTACTTGCTTTTCCTTTGACGTCAAGTGGTCATTTAAAACTTTTAAAATAGTATCCCTTCTTAAGTTGTTAAAGCCTGGATGAATTTCTTCCTCGCCCTCGGTTTTTATTGGAGTTACCTGTAAAATAGTATTGCTTTCAGGGTTACCTTCGTTTAAGGGTTTATCTAAAGAGAATGTGTACCTTAAAGTAACTAATTGATTTAGATATTCAACTCGGGCGACGGAGAGATTCATTCTTTCAGCAATATCTTTAGGAGAAGGAACTCTACCCAATTCCTGAGCAAGACTAATTTGAACCCTTAGATAAGTTCTCATTTTTTGCTGGATATGAACAGGAAACCTGATAACTCTTGAATAGTTATCAATGGCACGGAAAATGCTCTGCTTAATCCACCAAGCAGCATAAGTAGAAAACTTATAACCTAAACGCCAGTCAAAGCCTTCTATCGCTCGCAGTAAACCGAAATATCCTTCCCCGAATAAATCACCAAATCCTAGAATTCCGCAATAATTACTATTTTTTATAATTCGGGCAAAGTGAGCCACTAATTTTAAATTTGAGTCAATAAGTTTTTCTCTTGCCGAATCGCCGTCCGGATTCTCCTCTAATTGTTGAAATAAATCTTGTTCTTCTTCGCGGGAAAGTTTTGGTACTCGCGGAAGAACTATTTCGTAAGTTTTGATAATATCATCGATTTCTTCATCGGTAATTTTCGGCTCTTCTAATTCAGTTATTTCAGTTATTTGAAGCGGGGGTGTACTCGCTTTTTGTAAAAGTTCAAGCGCCATTTTTACCCTCCTTTTTTTAATATGGCAGATTATTTTTTATATCATAATTTAGAAAATTGTAAATATCACAGTATTTTGATAGTATAAATTATTATTATGCGGCATCGGATTTTTATCGCTATAAATCTGCCGGAGGATATTAAGAAGCGACTTTCAGATTATCAAAAAAATTGGCCTGAATTACCTTGTCGCTGGACGAAAAAAGAAAATTTGCACATTACTATGATTTTTTTAGGGTATTTAAACGATGAAGAACTTTTAGAAGTGATTAAACTTGTAAAAGAAGTTGTTTCGCAAAACCAATCTTTTTCAATAAATTTAAATAAAATTCTTTATGGTCCGCCGAATAAACCACCCCGGATGGTATGGGTTGAAGGAAAAAAATCACAGGAATTGGCCAATTTACAAAAAGACTTAGAAAACGCGCTTGCATCCTCCGAAGCCTCAACGAAAGAGAATTCAGGTGAAATTCGTCCTTATTCTCCCCATATTACTTTAGGAAGAATAAAAACCTGGGAATTTAGACAGATTGAACTTGAAGAAAGGCCGGAAATTTCAGAAGAAATTTCCCTGATTTTCCCGGTTGAATCAATTGAAATAATGGAAAGTCAATTGAAAAGAACCGGCCCGGAATACACAATTTTAGAATCATGTCCGTTAAAAAGCTAAAAATTCACCCCGTTAGAAATTCAAAAACTACAAATTGATTTCTACGAGGTTTATACTTATGAAAAATTCACCCAAAATTTCTAACGGGGTACATTTTATCGGTATCGGCGGAATAGGAGTTTCGGCTTTAGCCAGATATTACTTGAAAAAAAGCCACAAAATTACCGGCTCAGATTTGGTTTCTTCAGAAATTACTCAAACTTTGAAAAAACTTGGGGCAAGAATTTTCATCGGTAAGCATAAAGTTAGAAATTTACCAAAAGATGTTGATTTAGTTGTTTATAGTCCTGCTGTTACGCCGACTAATCCAGAGTTTAAAGAAGCAAAAAGAAAGAAAATAAAAACTCTAAGCTATCCTCAAGCACTGGGAGAACTGACTAAAAAACATTACACGATAGCCGTTTCCGGCACTCATGGCAAAAGCACGACAACTTGTATGGTAGGCCTTTTACTGGCAAAAGCGGGTTTTGACCCGACAGTAATTGTAGGGACAAAAATTAAGGAGTTTGGTGGTACAAATTGTAGAGTAGGAAAATCACAATATCTAGTTATTGAAGCTGATGAACATATGGCTTCTTTTTTAAATTACTGGCCAAAAATCATTGTTTTGACTACGATTGAAGCTGACCATTTGGATTATTACAAAAATTTTAAAAATTATATCTCAACTTTTAAAAAATATATTGAACATTTGTCGAAAGACGGCGTTTTAGTGATAAATAAAGATGATAAAAATATTCGACAGTTAACAGTTAATAGGAAAAAGAAAACAAAATATTACTTATTAAAACAACCTGAGGCGGACAAATTAAAGAAGGTTTTAAAAATTCCGGGAGAGCATAATATTTCTAATGCTTTAGCCGCCTTGTCAGTGGCTCGGATATTAAAAATTCCTGATAAAGTTTCTTTTAAGGCATTATCAAAATATAAGGGCTGCTGGCGAAGGTTTGAAATTTTGAAAACAAAACCTTTTATCCTTATTTCAGATTACGGCCATCATCCAACTGAAATAAAAGTTACTCTGAAAGCAGCTCGGGAAAAATATCCGAAAAGAAAAATCTGGTGTATTTTCCAACCCCATCAATATCAAAGAACTTATTATTTATTTAAAGATTTTGTTAAGGTCTTAAGCGAGGCACCAGTTGATAAATTAATTATTACTGATATTTATGATGTAGCTGGCCGAGAAGAAAAAGAGATTAAAGAAAAAGTAAACTCAAAAAAAATAGTTAAGGCGATTAACAAACCTTCGGTAATTTATCTCCCAAAGGACGAGATAGTAGATTATTTAAAGAAAAATCTTAAGGGCGGGGAAGTGTTAATTATTATGGGTGCAGGAGACATATATAGATTAAATGAAAAGTTAAAAGTCTAAAGTTAAAAATTTTTTCCTCTTGACAGGGGAGTAAAAAAAACGAAAATAGAATTGAGGTTAAATTTTCAAGGTCGAGCAATTTTTAATTTTTTCCTAGATCCGTCCGAGGATCGGACTAGGGCATTTTTAACTTTTAATTTTTAATATGACTCTATTTTGGGTGCTTGAGGTAATAGTAGGAGTTGGATTGTTGGTTTATTCTTCCGCTCAAAAGAAAAAAAAGGTTCAAGAAGAACCTGGAATCTCACCATCGTCTCCGCCAGCATCTCCTACTATCTAAATTTAACTAAAGGGCCTCAAAGGGCTTTTTAGTTTTTTATGTCCAAAGACAAAAAATTAAAAATTGGGTTAGTTTCTCTTCATTCTTTTTCTAATCCGGGGGGAGTTAAAAACCATATTTTAGCTTTAAGGGAAGAGTTTAAAAAAAGAGGTCATTTTGTAAAAATTATTGTTCCTCGGCGTTTTCCAAATGAAAAATATGACAAAGATATAAGACTCTTGGGAACATCTTTCCCTTTTCCATTTAACGGTTCTCAGTCTGATTTGACTTTTTGTTTTAACACTCGTAGTATTGATAAATTTTTAAAAAAAGAAGATTTCGATATTTTACATTTTCATAATTTCGGACCACATTCTTGGCAAATTTTAGAGAAATCCCGAGTTAAAATAAATGTCTTAACCTTTCATTCTTATATTGATCCAGGTGTCAGTAGGTTTTTTAAAAATTTCCCTTTTATTTTCGATTTTTTTAAAAAAATTGTTAATAAAAAAATATCAGGCATTATTGGAACCGCTCCCTTTAATTTAAATATTTTTGAAGATTTTAGAAAACCTAAAATATTCATTCCTAATGGTATAGATTTGGAAAGGTTTAATCCAGCCGTACCAAAAATTAAGAAATTTTTAGATAATAAAATTAACCTTTTGTTTTTAGGAAGAATTGAAGAAAGAAAAGGGTTAATTTATCTCCTTAAAGCTTATGAAATTTTAAAAAAGAGATATAAAAATATTAGATTAATTGTAGCCGGGGAGGGAAATTTGAAAAAAGAATGTCAAAATTGGGTTAAAGAACAAAAATTAAAAGATGTGATTTTTGAAGGAAAAATTGAGGAAACCAAAACTCATTTTTATTTTGCCACTTGTGATATCTTTGTTGCTCCTTCAATTTATGGTGAAAGTTTTGGAATAGTTTTATTAGAAGCGATGGCTTCAGGAAAACCAATTGTTGGTTTCGCCATCAGGGCCTATAAAGAAGTGTTAAAAGGAATGGGAAGAGAATTTTTGGTAAAACCTAAAGATTGGCAAGAATTAGCTCAAAAAATAGAGATTTTATTAAAAGATGAGGAAAGAAGGAAAGAGATGGGGGAATGGGG
>Ga0210057_1005368_pt1 | contig 16502 bp, 14 predicted proteins | sample CryGeyCG2114_010_2_FD_183968 | JGI IMG/M metagenome (GOLD analysis project Ga0210057, IMG submission 183968) | Groundwater microbial communities from aquifer - Crystal Geyser CG10_big_fil_rev_8/21/14_0.10 (SPAdes) (version 2) | ecosystem: Environmental > Aquatic > Deep subsurface > Groundwater ...
GAATTAGCAGTTGAAGAAATCATAAGGGCAAGGGTTACTGGAGAGCCAGGAGACAATATAGGGGTATGCATCCGAGGCATTTCAAAAGATGAATTAAAAAGTTTGGTTGGAGCTGCAGGCGGTGTCAAAGAAGTGATGGATGTTTATGATAAGATGGATATTTAAAAAGTTTGATTACAGATGGAACTCTGGGGCGCCTGATCAGTGGGAGTTATTAAGTATCAAAATTAAGACTCTGTTGAATAATTACTTTTCTGCATAGTTCTGTATTGGTTTGGATAAGGGTGATCGGTAGCGCATTTCGCAAAGCGAAATACGAAATTCGGCGGCGGCGGAAAGCGAGGGCGGGCAAAAATTCCTTCCCCCCAACCCCCTTCCTTTTTGCCCGCCCGAGCGTTCAGTTTGGCGCGCGAAGCGCGCCATCAGTTCCGTTCAAAAAAGGTTCTGATTTCGTCAAACAAATGCACCAACTATTTTTAACATCCCACATCGGAAGGGGGTCTGGGAAACCCTTCGAGGGGCCCAGCCGAAGGCTGGGAGGGAGGAGGGTGGGTGGCGTCCCCGTATAGGAAAACAGCCCCGCTAAAACGGGGCGTTAGAAACCGAGGGTGTTCAAAGAGATAAATCTCTTTTCTCGCCTCACTGCGTTCGGCTTCTAAGGAGCGGTGTTAGCCGAGCGAAAGCGAGGCGTGCCGCGACCTAACTACCCTTTCCACTAGGCCTTCACCTTAATTATTCGCTTTTTCTCTCTTAAAATTTTGGGGATTCTGATGGTTAAAATTCCTTCTCTCATTGTTGCTTCAGCTCGGTCAGGATCAACCTCGACTGGCAATATTACTTCTCGGGAAAATGGTCCCCAGTAGCATTCCTGGGTAAAATAATCTCCGCTTTCTTCAAACGGCTTTTCTCTCACTCCTTTGATGGTAATAATATCTCTTTCTATTGAGATATCCAAAAATTCTGGTCTCACTCCGGCAATGGCTGATTGAATAACCAAATCGGTTTCAGTTTGATAAACATCGATTGCTAATTCTCCCTCCGGTTCAAACCATTTCTCCTTGCCATCCGTAGCCTTGGCGAAGGACTCCAACCCCCCCTCCGCCCTCCCCGACTTTCGTCGGGGCTCCTCGGGTTTTTTCACTTCTTCTTCTAGAACCTTTTCTTGGATGATGGCCTGACTAATTTCTATTTTCTCTGCCTCCTCTTTTACTTTAATTTCCGATTCGAGAGGTTCAGTTTTTATCTTAAGTTCCCTCAGTTTTTTTGGCCTTTTCATTTTTGCTTGCCCAGTAGAAAGCTTAGTTTCCTTCAAGGGCTTTTCTTCGATTTCCTCTTTCACTTCTTCTTCTGGCGCTTCAATCCCCATTCCCTTTTTTAATTTTTCAAAAAAAGATGGCATACTATATGTTATTATATTTTATCCAGTATGACAACTTCGACTCGCTCCGCGACATTAAGGTTTTTTCTAGAAAAACCCTGTCGAAGTTGCTCTACTGGATTTTACAAACACTTTTTAATTTTTTCAACTTTTTAAAACTAGAAGAAAGAAAAATGGCTAAACTAATTAAAATGATAATCGGAATTAAAAATTGTAGTGTTCCCTCAATTTCTAGTATAGCGAAATTGTAAAACCCGTGCAAGACAATACTTATCCCCAACCCAAGAAAAAGAAGTATTTCCCTTTTTCTTGTCTCAAAAAAAGATAAGGCTAAAAAATATCCCACTGTTCCAGAACACAAGGCATGTAAAAAAGTGGCCCCTAAAAATCGAAAAGCGGAAACTTCGATAGTTCGGCTGATTAAAAAGCCGGGTCCCAACCTAAATAAAATCAAAATGTTTTCTAAAGCAGCAAAACCTAAGGCAGCGATTATCATATAAAGCACGGCATCGATTGGCTCATCAAACTCGGGATTTTTCAAGACTTTGCTCTGGACTACTAAATATTTTAAAACTTCTTCAATTAAAGCCACACCGCAGAAAGTATTTAAAATAGTAATTAAAAAAGGACTCCAGCTTAGTAATTTCCCCAATTGAGCAAACCCTTTGAAAACCCCCATTTCTAAAAAAACCGCCGGTATTGCTACTAACATTCCGTAAAAGAAAATTTTTAAAACCATTAGCTTCGGTTCAGGATGAACATCTTTTCTCAAATAAAACAAAAGCCAGATAATACTAGGTAAAACTCCAAAAAGAATGTAAAGGGGATAAGACATTTTATTTAGGCCAATTTTCTACCATCAAACACCGAGCCACCGAAGGTGGCGAAGGTGGAGATGAGGGCAAAGCCCTCATCGACTATTTCGGCCATTCTTCTATCATCAGGCAATGTTTTTTATTTTTTATTGGCAATTTCTGGTAAATTTCCTCGGTAACAAACGGTATGAATGGGTGAAGGAGTTTAAGAGAACTCAACAATACATAAAGAAGTATCTTTTTGGTCTTTCCATCATCCACCTTCGCTTTCATAGGGTGAAGAGGGTTTCGCCCTCTTCTTCCACCTCGCTCCCATAAATGGGAACTCGGTAATGAAAGCTCGGTTTTCGATTTTTCTATATAAACATCACAAAAATTGTGCCAGAAAAAATCATAAATCCGCCGCGCCGCCCTCCCAAATTGAAAATTTTCTAAATCTTTATTTACAGATTTTGTTGTTTTGTCTAAAGCTTTAAGAATTTTTTTATCCGCAGGAGTTAAATTTTTCTTTATCAGCGAAAATCGGCGTACTGAATCAGCGTTAATCAGCGGCGGTTTTTGCATTAGCAAAAACCGCGCAGCATTCCATAGCTTGTTGCAAAATTTCCTCCCCATTACGATATTATCTTCGACAAACCTAATATCCTGTCCTCCCATAATTTGCCAGGCAATTCCAAAACGAGTGGCATCAGCTCCATATTTTTCAATTAATCCCATTGGGTCAATGCCGGTACCGAGCGATTTTGACATCCTCTTTCCCTCCCTGGTTAAAACGGTAGCATGGATATAGACATCCCGAAATGGCACCTTCTTCATAAATTCCATTCCCGAAAAAATCATCCTCGCCACCCATAAATTTATAATTCCTCTGTCAGTAAAAAGCACATCAGTAGGGTAAAAGTTTTTTAAATCCCTTGTCTTTCCAGGCCAGCCGAGTGTTGCAAATGGCCACAAAGCTGAAGAAAACCAAGTGTCTAAGACGTCTTCCACCCCTTTTAGGGGAATCTTGTGTCCCCACCAGATTTGCCTGGAAATACACCAATCCTTAATATTTTTTAGCCAGTCAAAATAAGTTTTTTCAAATCTTTTGGGAATAAATTTTACCCCGTTAGAAAACTTTTTTCTAACGGGGTTTATTTTCCCTTTTTCTACTGCTTTAATAGCCGTCTTCGCTAACTCCGGCATTTTCAAAAACCACTGTTTTGAAGGAATTAATTCTACTGTCGTTAGGCATCGGTAACATTTTGGAATTTGATGGGTATAATCTTCAACTTTTTCTAAAAGATTTTTATTTTTTAAATCAGCAATAATTTTTTCTCTAGCTTCCAAAACTCTTAACCCTTGATAAAAAATAGGGACGTGCACCATTTTCCCTCTCTCGTCGATAGCTTGAATTATTGGTAATTTGTGTCTGAGAGAAATTTCATAATCTTGCAAATCGTGAGCCGGAGTTACTTTTACTGCTCCCGTTCCAAATTTTGGGTCAACCAATCTATCAGTAATAATCGGAATTTCCCGATTTACTAAAGGCAAAATTGCTTTTTTCCCAACCAAATTTTTATATCGTTTGTCTCCCGGATTGACTGCCACTGCCGCATCACCAAGCATTGTTTCCGGCCTGGTCGTCGCCACCACAATGTAGTTTGTAGTTTGTAGTTTGTAGTTAGTAGCTAGGGGGTATTTTATGTACCAGAGATTTCCTTTCTCCTCTTTGTATTCTATTTCCAAATCTGAGAGAGATGTTTGGCATCTCGGGCACCAATTAACCACCCTTTCTCCCTGATAAATCCAGCCCTTTTTATAATAATGTAAAAAAGCCGTCTCCACTGCCTTGACATAATCTTTGTCCATAGTAAATCTTACCTTCGACCAATCGCAGGAAGCCCCCATTTTTTTCAATTGCTCCAAAATAATATTTCCGTACTTTTCTTTCCATTGCCAAACCCTTTCAATAAATCTTTCTCTGCCTAAATCAAATCTACTCAGCCCTTCTTTTTTTAATTCTTTTTCTACGACATTTTGGGTGGCAATGCCGGCATGGTCAGTTCCTGGCAACCACAAAGTTTTATATCCTTGAAGCCGTCGCCAGCGGATAAGGATGTCTTGGCAGGTAGCATTTAAAGCATGGCCCATATGCAAGGACCCTGTGATATTTGGTGGTGGAATTACAATAGTGTATGGCCTTTTTCTTTTGCCAGGAAGTTTGTCGGGATTAAAAAAACTGCTCTTTTGCCAGAGATTATAGATTTTATCTTCCACTTTTTTTGGCTCGTAAACTTTAGGAAGCTTCATATAAATTAATTTTAACATTGCCTTGATTTTTTTCAATTTTTAAGTTAGAATAAGAAATATCCGGCGCATTCGTCTATCGGCAGGACGCCACGCTTTCAATGTGGCAAGATGGGTTCGACTCCCATATGCGCCGCATGTCAGTTGATTATCTAAATCTCGTCCGGGCTCAGGATCTCAAAAATCCCAAAGAAAGACTCATCTATCGGTTTTTTGAAATTCTGCCCGGTGCCCTCTCTTTGGGAACTTTAGGGATGGCAATTATTCTCTCATGCTTAGCACCTATTGTGGTAGCCATTTTTATTATTATTTTTGATATTTATTGGTTGCTCCGTATTCTTTATTTATCTTTTCATCAAATTGTATCCTGGCGACAAATGAGGAGGAATCTTAAAATTAATTGGCTTGAAAAACTTGACAAATTAACAATTAACAATCAACAATTAACAATTAACAATTGGAGAGATATTTACCATTTAATTATTCTCCCGATGTATAAAGAGGGAATTGAAATAGTCAGACCAACCTTAGAATCTTTGGTAGCAACAGATTATCCAAAACAAAATTTGATTATCGTTTTAGCCACCGAAGAGAGAGCAGGTTTGGTCAGTCAAAAAATAGCCAAAGAAATCCAGAAAAGCTTTTCTCAAAAATTTTTTAAATTTTTAATAACTCACCATCCTCAAAATATTCCTGGCGAAATAGCTGGTAAAGGTTCCAATGTCGCCTGGGCAGTAAAAGAAGTAAAAAAATTATTTGACAATAAATTATCAATCCCTTATGAAAATATTATTGTCTCTAATTTTGATATTGATACCAGGCCTTATCCTCAGTATTTTGCCTGCCTTACCTTTCATTATTTAACTACAAAAAATCCTCAAAAATCGAGCTGTCAACCCATTCCAATTTACAACAACAATATCTGGGATGCCCCGGCTTTTTCAAGAGTAATTTCTACTTCCGGCACCTTCTGGCAAATGATGCAACAGGAAAGACCGGAACAACTGGTCAGTTATTCTTCTCATTCAATAGCTTTCAAAACTCTTTTGGAGGTGGATTATCCTGAAAATTTGGTCTCCGATGACTCTCGAATTTTTTGGAAATCTTATTTCAAATATAACGGTGATTACCGAATTATTCCTCTCCATTATCCTGTTTCTATGGATACTGTTTTGGCTAAGACCACCTTCAGAACGATAGTCAATCAATATAAGCAACAACGGCGCTGGGCCGGGGGATGTGAAAATATTCCTTTCTGCCTCTATGGCTTTCTAAAAAATAAAAAAATTTCTTTGAAAGAGAAATTTCGTCACTCCCTTATTATTCTTGAAGGATTCTGGTCCTGGGCAGTAGTTGCTTTGCTTATTTTCTTTTTAGGCTGGTTACCTCTTATTTTAGGAGGTGCAGCTTTTAATCTCACCTTGCTTTCTTATAATTTACCAAAAATTACTGGTTACATTATGACAATCGCTATGATTGGTATGATAGTTTCAGCTGTTATTTCTTTTTTACTTTTGCCTCCGAGACCTGCTCGCTGTTCTCGTTGGAAAAATTTATTTATGGTTTTACAATGGTTGCTTTTACCAATTACTTTGATTGCTTTCGGAAGCCTGCCAGCTTTAGACGCTCAGATTAGATTGATGCTAAATAAACCCCTCGGTTTTTGGGTGACCGAAAAAGTGTCACTCTAGGTGAATCCTTTGTTGGAACTCTTCCAATTTTTCCTTCAAAAGGGGGTATTTTTTTAATTCCGAGTCTTCCTCTAAAATTTCTTTAGCCGCATTTCGAGTTTTTTCAACTAAAAATATATCTTTCAAGGAATTCATAGCTAAATCAGGAATTCCCCATTGTCGGGAACCGAAAATTTCTCCCGGTCCCCGAATCTCTAAATCTCTTTCAGCTAATTCAAAACCACTTTCTGAATCTAAAAGGGCCCTCAATCTCTTTTGAGTTTTTTTAGCCGGCGAATCGGTAAATAAAAAACAAAAAGATTGATATTCCGACCTCCCCACCCTTCCCCGGAATTGATGTAACTGGGATAGGCCAAACCTTTCTGCTCCTTCAATCATCATCACCGTGGCATTGGGGATATCTATTCCTACCTCCACCACTGAGGTAGAAACTAGGATATCAATTTTTTTACTTGCCCCGTAGGAAGCCGAAGGCTTTCCTTCGGGGTTTTTGAAATCTTTCATTATTTTTTCTTTTTCTTCAGTTTTCATTTTTCCATGTAACATCCCTACTCTTAAATCTGGGAAAATTTTTTTTGATAATTTTTCATACTCTTCCTTAACCGCCTTCACCTCCGCCCAACTGGTTGTAGTTTGATTTTCAGCCGGTTCGATTCTCGGACAAATGACAAAAACCTGGCGCCCCGATTTTACCTGTTTTCTGATAAAGTCATAAGCTAGCCTTCTTTTTTCTGGCGGGACAACCTTGGTTATAATCTTTTTTCTACCCCTGGGCAATTCAGTAATTAAAGATAAATCCAGGTCACCGTAAATAGTTAGGGCCAATGTTCGGGGAATGGGGGTGGCGGTCATTGATAATAAATGGGGGATGAAGGCGCGGTTTTGGACCAACTTAGCTCTTTGCTCCACTCCAAACCGATGCTGTTCATCAACTATTACTAAAGCTAAATTTTTAAATTTGATTTTATCTTGAATCAAGGCGTGGGTTCCGATTAAAATATCGGCGTCTTTTTTTATTTTCTCTTTTCCAGTTAATAGTCCAATCTTTAAATTAAAATCCTTAAGGAGATTAGAAATTGTTTTGAAATGCTGCTTGGCTAAAATTTCGGTTGGCGCCATAAAGGCAACCCGGTATCCGGTTTTGATTACATTCAGGCTGGCCATTGCCGCCACCACTGTTTTTCCCGAGCCGACATCTCCTTCTAATAATCTATTCATTGGTCTGGGTTTTTCCAAATCCTTTAAAATCTGCCAGGCCGATTTTTTTTGGCTATCGGTTAATTTAAAGGGTAATTTTTTTACAAAATCTTTAACTAATTCTAAATTAAGGGGAATAATTTTTGCTTTTTCTCTTTGAAGCTTTTGTCTTTCTTTCAAGACCAGAAGTTCGATCAAAAAAAGATTTTCAAAAGCGAACCTCTCCTGAGCTGCTTTTGCTAATTTTAAAGAATCGGGAAAGTGAATTTGCCAAATTGCTTTTTGAACGGGCAGAAGTTGATATTTTAATCTTATCTTTTCCGGTAGAGATTCTTGAATTTCTTTTTTTAATTTAGTCAAAAGCGGTCTGGTAATAAACCTCAACCATCTCGAGGATAATCCTTCAGTTTCTGGGTAAACTGGGACCAATCTCGCCGTATGACTTAAATTTGAAATCTGAAACCCGAAATCTGAAATCTTTTCATAAGCGGGGCTAGAAAGATAAATATCGCCTTTCCTCGAAGCTACCTTACCTGAGAGACTAACAGAATCTCCACTTTTCAATACATTTATTAAATAGGGTTGGTTAAACCAGATAACTTTTATTGCTCCAGAATTATCTTGAACCAAGGCCTGGGTTAAAATCATTCTTTTTTTCCAGGTTCTGGTGCTTTCGATTTCTAAAATTTTTCCCTGAATAGAAATTATTTCTCCCAATTTAGCTTCAGAGACTGGAACTAAATTTGAAAAATCCTCATAACGATGAGGAAAATGATATAACAGGTCGCCTACGGTTTTGATTCCCAGCTTTTTCAACTTCTTTTGGTAAGCTGGTCCAATTCGGGGAATTTCTTCAATAGGAGTAGAGAGATTCATAGTGCCCCTACTCCGATTCGAACGGAGATTTCGACCTCCGCAAAGTCGCGCTCTTATCCATTGAGCTATAGGGGCGTCAATACTTTTTAAAATTTACCATAAAATTAATCAAAAATCAATTGACTTAGATAGTTTTAATTATTAAAATGGAATAATGGCGAAGTCGGTAAGGAGAAATTATAGTAAAAGAGTTATTTTCCTTCTTGGTGAACAGCGACGATTTTTATTAAGAGCGGTAAAAAACTTAAATCTTTCGTGGGCGTTATTTGCCGATAAGATTGGTGTTCACAAACGAACTTTAAATGATTGGAAGAGAGAAGAATACTCAATACCTCTCGATGTAGTAAAAAAGATACCGAAGATTGCAAAAGTAAAAACACCGAAAAATATAGAGGTGAAAGAGCCTTTTTGGTATGTTTATAAAGGGGCTAAGATAGGTGGTAAAATGGGTGCCATTGCTTGTTTTAAAAAATATGGTAGTTATGGTGGTGATCCTGAATACCGAAAAAAGAAATGGTACGAATGGTGGGAAAGAGAAGGAAGATATCGAAAGCATTCCATTATTGGCATTACCAAACCAATTAAAAAACCTTCTTTTTCAGAAGAGCTTGCTGAATTCGTTGGGATTATATTAGGTGACGGTGGGATTACTAAAAAGCAAATTTCAATTTCACTTAATTTGGAAAATGAAAAAGATTATGGTGAATTTGTAAAGTCTTTAATAAGAAAATTATTCAATGTTTATGTTGGTAGTTCTTACGATAAAAAATATTCAGGTCTTGATCTTAATATTTCACGAAGTGAATTAGTTCGCTTTTGTATTGAAAAACTTGGTCTTACTCGAGGTGACAAAGTAAAACAGCAGGTAGATATTCCCGAATGGATTAAACAAAATAAATCATATTTAACTGCTTGTATTCGTGGTCTTATGGATACCGAGGGTTGTGCATTTTCCCATCGATATAAGGTGAATGGCAAACTTTATAGTTATAAGAAAATCGCATTTAAAAATTATTCCTACCCTTTAATTAAATCAGTTTATGATTTTCTAAAAAGTATAGGTTTACACCATCCGAGAATAGCCAAAAATCGTAAAGAAGTCCGCATTGAAAGCAAAGAGGACGTCCAGAAATATTTTCAGCTCATAGGCTTCCATAATCCAAAAAATTTGAAAAGATATAAAAATTAAGTTATTATATAAATCGAGGAGGGGTCGCATAGTCTGGTCTAGTGCGCCTCACTGCTAACGAGGTAAGGGAGTAGTATCCCTTCGTGGGTTCAAATCCCACCCCCTCCGCTTTTTTGGTGGGTGCGAGAGGGGTTAAACCCCACACTAAAACCTGGAAGCGTGCCTGAGTGGTTGAAAGGGATGGTTTTGAAAACCATTATACCCGCAAGGGTATCGGGGGTTCGAATCCCTCCGCTTCCGCAGTTAAAAAAGGAGCTAAGCTCCTTTTTTGTTTACCCCGTTTAGAAATTTTTGACGTCAATATCTTCTGCAATAACTAACAATTTAAAATTTCTAACGGGGTTTAAAGTCAGAGTTGAGACTTTTAGCCGCGAGCAATAACTATTCCAATTATTTCTTTTGCGCCGGCTATTTTTAAGACTCTGGCACACTCTTCCATTGTGGCGCCGGTAGTATAGACATCATCAACTAAAAGAATTTTTTTACCCTTAATTAGATTTTCATCTTTCCCTACTAAAAAGGCTCCCTTAATATTTTCTTTCCTTTCTTCACCAAACAATTCAACCTGGGGCAAGGTTGTTTTTATTTTCATTAAAATACCATTCATTAAAGGAGTTTTAAAAAATTTTGCTAATTCTTTTCCGATTTCTTCTGCCTGATTAAATCCTCGCCACTTCAATTTCCTTTTTTCCAAAGGAACTGGAATTAAAATAAAACCTGCCCCGTATAATTCCGAAGGAAGTTGTACGGGGTTAAAGAAATTAGGTTTATTGTCAAGTAGCTGAAAGTGAGTTATGATTAAAGAAGATAAAGCATCGGCCAGTTCTTTAATAAAGGGTTCGTATTTGAAATGCTCAATTAAATTTTTAACTAAAGGGTTTTGATAATCAATGGTAAAATATAAGTCATTGAGGTTTTCAGTAGAATATTTTTGATGGCAGGCAGAGATTTCCAGAGTAGATTTACAATCTTGGCAAAGGTAACTTCCTTCCCTTTTGCAGAGAAAACAATATTTGGGATAAAATAAATTAAGGATGAAGTTTTTGGCTTCTTTTAACATTTTATTGTATAATAACAGGAAGATATGACTTTTCAAAGATTATTTCCAAAAAGATTTTTAGGAATAGATATTGGAACATCAGCGATTAAAATGGTTGAGTTGTCTCGTTGGGGAGAAAGAGTAAAATTAGAAAATTATGGAGAAATATTAGCTCGGGTCCTTTATCAAAAACCCTTTAGAACTTTTGAAAAGAGCACCCTTTTACTTTCGAGCGATGATATTGCCAGAGCGATTCGGGCAGTGATGCCGGAAGCTAAAATCCAAACTCGGAAATGTATTTTTTCCATTCCTGATTTTTCCAGTTTTTTTACCAATTTTGAACTTCCGCCAATGTCAAAAGAAGAACTTCCCCAGGCAATAACTTTTGAAGCAAGAAAACATATTCCCCTGCCTCTTGGCGAAGTAACCATTGATTGGGAAGTTCTTAAAGGCGAAGTTAATCAGAAAAAAACAAAATTAAAAATTCTTTTAGTTGCCGTTCCTAACGAAGTGATTAATCAATATCGAGAGATTGGCCAGCTGGCCAATCTGGAATTAATTGCTTTAGAAGCTGAAGTGTTTGGGCTTCTCAGATCCCTAATTCCCGAGGATGAAAAAAAGGTAGTCAACTTAATCGATATTGGAGATAGAAGTACAACTTGTAGTATTATAGAAAAAAGAGTTTTGGTAAAATCCCATAGTTTTGATATGGGAGGGAATCAATTAACCGAACAGATAACCAAATCCTTATCAACCGATTATAAAACCGCCGAAAATTTTAAAGAAAAATATGGCCTGTTGATTAGCCCTGTGGGATTAGGGGAAGAAAAAAATATTCGCCAAGTTATTCTCCCCTTGATTGATCTGGCTTTGGGAGAGATTGACAAAATTTCTAAAGACTTTTATCAAATTGAAGGAAAAGAAATTCAAAAATTTATCATTGCTGGCGGAACTGCTCTTTTACCCGGATTAAAAGAATATTTTCAAGATTATCTTAACCCCGCACCAGAGCAAGCTCGGTACGAGGCAAGAAAAGAGGTAGAAATCGCCGATCCCTTTTCCAGGATTTTTTACCCACCAATTTTAGAAGAAAACTTAAAAAAGATGGGACCTTCTTACGCCATTACCGTAGGCATGGCCCTTAGAGGTTTGGAATAGCAACCCACATCGGAGAGGGGTCGGGAGAACCCTTCGGTTGCCGAGTTGCATCGCAACGAGGCGAGAGAAGAAGCGATAGCTTCTTCGAACCTCCCGTATAGGAAAATATTAAAAACCGAGGGTTTTTAAAGAGCGAGCCCGAAGCGAGCGAAAGCGAGCGCCGGCACGAAGTGCTGGAGAGGGCGAGCGATTAACTTGGTAATACCTATGATAGAAATAGCGATAATTCCAAAACCAGCTAAAAAAGTGCCTTTGTGGCAAAATATTTTGTTTTATTTTTCAATAATTTTATTATTGATTACTATTTTAAGCTATTTTATTTTGGAACATTTTCTAAAAAAATCCGAAAGGGCACTCCAAGATTTAGAAATGACTTTGGCCCGAGAAAAAACAGATGAAGAGCTCTCCCTGGAAAAGGAAGTTTTGGCCTGGCAGAAAAAAATCGGGGATTTCTCAAAATTAATAAAACAACATATTTTTGCCTCAAATTTCTTTCTTTTTTTAGAAGAAAATTGTCATCCCAAAGTTTTCTTTTCTCAGGTTAATTTAAAGCCCCTAGATTCCCAAGTTATTCTTTTCGGTCAGGCTGAAAATTTTTCTGTACTCTCTCAACAAATTTCAATTTTAAAATCAAAAAAAGAGATTAAGGATATTAATTTATCAAATGTCTTAGTTGGAAAAAAAGGGAAAGTCGATTTTACCTTAAATCTTTCTCTTGACCCAAATATTTTTAAGTAACCACCATGAGTCGACCAATTACTATTTTTGCTTGTCTTTTGCTCACTGCCATTTTAACAATCACTTTGATTTTGCCTAAAAAGGAGATCTTGGATTCAGTCCAGAAAAAAGTGGCGGAAAAAATGGCAGAAATCCAAGGCAAAGAAGAATATCTCTTAAATCTTTCTCGTCTCTCAGCCGAACTTAAAAATTATCCTTCCTCACTTTCAAAAATTGATTTAGCCCTTCCAGCCGAACCCAATTTACCTGGTCTTTTTGATTTTCTTCAAAAAGTGACCTCCCAATCTGGCTTAATTTTAGTAAGTCTTAGACCTTCAGCAGCCTTTCCAGCCGTGGTTTTAGAGGAAAGGGCTCCTGAATTCCAGGAAACCAGATTTAATTTAGAGGTATCGGGGAGCTATCCTGCTTTTAAAGATTTTCTTTCTCTCTTAGAAAAATCGGCCAGGCTTATTGAGGTAGAGGCCGTTTCTTTTTCTAGTGGTCTAGGAGAAGGGTTAATTAAATTTGAGTTAACAATAAAAGTTCGTTCTTACTAACGTGGCGATAACTTTTTTAGAAAAAAGAAAAAGATTACAATATTTATTTCCAATTTTAGGGGTGGTAATTTTGATTACTGTTTTTACACTTTGGAAAGGTTTCTTTGCTAAAGAAAAAATAGAATTTATTGAAGTGGGGTACCCTTTGGATCGTGTTCTGGTTAAGGAAATAGAGATAGATTTCGAAACTCTAAAAAGCCCTGAGTTAGAGGAACTCCAACTTTTTGAAGAGGTACCTCCCTATGAAGGCGAAATTGGAAGGGAAAACCCCTTTACTCCATACTGAGCTAATCGCTCGCCCTCTCTGGAGCTTCGCTCCAGCGCTCGGCTTTGCCTCGCTTCGGGCTCGCTCTCCAGAAACCCTCGGTTTCTGGCGGTCACTTCTCTCCCTGTTTTCCTACACGGGGAAACCGAAGGGTTTCCCCGACCCCCTTCCTCAACCTCATTTTAGTGGTAATATTATAATATGACTTTACTGCAACAATTGGTTAAACAAGGAATATTGGAAAAAGAAAAAGCCACCGCTTTAGAACTTGAGATTAAAGAAAAGGGCCTTCCAGAAGAAGAGGTAATTTTGGAAAAAGGAATTGTCAGCGAAGAGGTTTTGTTTGATTTAAAGAGTAAAAATTTAAAAATCGCTTTAAAAAAAGTTTCAGCTGATGAGGTTCCTTTGGAGGTCTTAGAATCAATTCCGGAAGAAACGGCTAAATATTATAATATGAGCCCCCTGGCTAAAAAGGAAAATATTTTGGAAATAGGAATGGTTTATCCAGAAGATTTAAAAGCCCAGGAGGCTCTTAAATTCCTGGCTCGGCAGGGAAAATTTGATTACCGGGTTTCTTTAATCACCCTCAGCAATTTTAATGAGCTTTTGAAACAATATCGTAATTTAAAAAGAGAAGTAGGAATGGCTCTGGAAGAATTAAGAACCGAATTAAAAGTGGAGAGAATTCCCAAGACCACAGCCGAATTTGAAAGATTAGCTGAGGAAGCCCCCATTACCAAAATTGTTGCCGTGATATTAAGACATGCTGTCGAAGGAAAGGCTTCGGATATTCATATTGAACCAACCCGAGAAAAACTGAGGATTCGTTTTAGATTACTGGGAGTTTTACACTCTTCAATTTTTTTACCAATGAGGATTCATCCAGCTATCATTTCTCGTATTAAAATCCTTTCCAATTTAAAAATTGACGAAACCAGGATTCCTCAGGATGGCCGATTTTCGGCCAAAATCGATGACCGAGATATCGATTTTCGAGTTTCTACTTTTCCCACTACCCTGGGAGAAAAGGCAGCCATCCGAGTTTTGGATCCTACTATTGGTTTTAAACAATTTACTGAATTGGGATTGGAGGACCGAAATTTTGAAATAGTAAATCGGGCAATTAAAAAACCTTTTGGAATGATTTTAGCCACCGGTCCAACCGGTTGCGGAAAAACCACCACTTTATATGCCATTTTACAAATTTTAAATAAAGAAGGAGTTAATATTGTTACCCTTGAAGATCCGGTGGAATATTTCATTGAGGGAATTAATCAATCTCAAGTGAGACCGGAAATTGGCTATGATTTTGCCAGAGGTCTTCGCCAGATAGTTAGACAAGACCCAAACATTATTATGGTTGGGGAAATTAGGGATGAAGAAACTGCTTCCCTGGCTACCCACGCTGCCTTAACCGGTCACATTGTTTTATCTACAATCCATACTACCAATGTTTTGGGAGTCGTTCCCAGATTAATTGATTTGGGAGTTAAGTCCTATTTAATTCCGCCGACCCTGACTTGCGCTATCGCCCAGAGATTGGTTAGAAGATTGTGTGACGATTGCAAAGAAGAAATAACCCCCAAAAAAGAAATCAAAGATTTAATTTTAAAAGAAATCGAAAATTTACCCGATCAGGTAAAAAAAGATATAAAAATTCCGGGGTACCCGGGGCACCCACCTTTGGTGGGTCCGGTGGGTCGTTTTAAAATTTTTCGAGCAGTAGGTTGCAAAAAATGTAATGGAGAAGGTTTTTCTGGTAGAACTGCCTTCTTTGAGGTTTTAGAAATGACCGATAAGCTATCGGAAATAATTTTAAAAACACCTTCCTTAGGGCTTCTTCACGAAGAAGCAAAGAGACAGGGAATGGTTACGATGAGACAAGACGGCATCTTAAAAGTTTTAAGAGGCATTACCACTATTGAAGAAGCATTGCGAGTAGCTGAAGAGAAGTAATTAGCTTATTAATCCATAATGAAATAATTTTAATAACGATGGTAGATTACATCACCCAACTAAAAGAACTCTTAGCCATAACAGTTCAGGAGCAGGCTTCTGACCTACATTTATCAGTTGGCCATCCGCCAGTCTTGAGATTAGCCGGGAGATTAGTGCCCCTGGTCAAAATGAAAAAATTAACTTCCCAAGATTGCCAGGGCCTATCTACTGCCTTGATGAGTGAAGAACAAAGGCTCGGATTTTTCGAAAGAAAAGAAGTTGATTTTTCTTACAATTTCGAAGAAAAGAGAGCGAGATTTAGAGTAAATGTTTTTTTTCAAATGGGAGAATTGGCTTCAGTTCTTCGCCTGATTCCAGCTAAAATTAGAACAATTGAGGAATTAAATTTACCACCAATTTTGCATGAATTTGCCCAGGCCAATCAAGGATTTGTCTTAATTACCGGGCCTTCCAGTCATGGAAAATCAACAACGCTAGCGGCGTTGATTGATGAAATAAATCATACAAGATCAGATCACGTTATCACCATTGAAGATCCAATTGAATATGTTTTTGAAGATGACAGAGCAATCATTGATCAAAGGGAGGTTTACCAAGATACTCTTTCTTTTGCCAAGGCCTTGAGATCGACTTTTCGCCAGGACCCCGATGTGATTATGGTTGGTGAAATGAGAGATCCCGAAACCATAGCCACTGCTATTACCGCTGCTGAAACTGGACATTTAGTTTTTGCCACCCTTCATACCAACTCAGCCGCTCAGACCATTCATCGAATTGTCGACTCTTTTTCTCCAGCCCAACAAGACCAAATTCGGGCTCAATTATCGGGTTCTCTTTTAGGAGTGGTTTCTCAGAGATTAATTCCCAGAATTAAAGGGGGATTAATTCCAGCCTGCGAAATAATGACTAATACTCCAGCCATCGCTAATTTAATTCGAGAAAACAAAACTCATGAAATTCCCTTGGTGGTTGAAACTTCGGCTGAATTGGGAATGATCTCTTTGAACAGGAGTTTAGCTAATTTGGTTAAAAGAAAAGAAATCTCTATCGAAAATGCCCTTAATTATTCTTTGAATCCCGCCGAGTTAAAGATACTACTAAGATGAACCCCGTTAGAAGTCCTTGGCAGAAAAAAATTGTTATTTAATAATTTTTTTCTGCTCTGCAATAACGGGGTTTACTAAGAGATAATTGTCTGTCTGAAATTAGTTCTAAGCTATATAATGACAGACTTCTAACGGGGTGAAATTCAATTATCAGGCCAGAACTCCAACCGGAGAAGTTCAATCGGGTCGGGTGGAGGCTTCTTCCAGAGCAGCCGCCATTTCTCTTTTACAAAGACATGGATTATATATTACCTTTTTGGAAGAGG
>Ga0210057_1005371_pt1 | contig 16489 bp, 13 predicted proteins | sample CryGeyCG2114_010_2_FD_183968 | JGI IMG/M metagenome (GOLD analysis project Ga0210057, IMG submission 183968) | Groundwater microbial communities from aquifer - Crystal Geyser CG10_big_fil_rev_8/21/14_0.10 (SPAdes) (version 2) | ecosystem: Environmental > Aquatic > Deep subsurface > Groundwater ...
AATCGCGGTATGGCTTGGGGGCGGGTAAAGATGATGTCGCTGAAAATGGAGTCTTGCGAAATTCCATGGCCGCAGCGGCCATTAGGCTGGATTTCCATTCCGGCATGTTTTAAGAGCCGAAGAGTGTTCTCCTGCAGACTGCCGTTCGGCAGGGCAAGTTTAAGCATGGTGTTCCTCCTTTTGCTGGTGCGGTTATAATAAGATGAAGGAAAGCCGCATCGTGCTGATGTCGATCTCGCGATAGAAACAGGTCTCGTAAAAGTGGCCATCGGGGTCTTTGGCGTGACAAACACCGCCAGGCGAATCACCGTACGGACGCACCAGATACAGAAGCGAGTTTTGGTCGCAGTTTATGCGGATATGCTCAACCCTGAACCTGCATCCGGATGTTGCGCCTTTATGCCACAGCGTGCTTCTGCTTTTGCTGTAGAGCCAGAGTTCGCGCGTATCACATGCCTGTCGAAATGCTTCTTGATTAGTGGATCCCAGGAGCAGTACTGTTTTGGTGTCCGCATCCTGAACCGCGACCGGAATTAGTTTTTTTCCGTCCTTTCCAAAATTAAGCCGTACTTCGCTCGTTTCTTCTGTTTCCTCCTCGCAATGATTAATCGTGCGTTGTTTCACTGTTCGCTCCTTTCTTCGACGATTTGAATTTTCTTCAAAGCGAGATTCTTCTAAAACAAGCAGAACAAATACAAGGAATACTACAATTACGATTAGCAGCTTCCACCATGTTACGGATACCAGAGGGTCACCCATTTTCACTCTCCTTTTGTAAAAGAACCGTTTGGTTTTTACATAACAAAAACCCTTCTCTTTTGAGAAGGGGCTGGTTTGATAATTACGCATTAAATTACGTAATTAATTACATACATCAAGACAGCCCTTTCCCAAAAGAGGAAGAGTTGCGATGAATCCTGGCTAGCATTAATTTATAACCGCCGGTGCCGCGTTTCAACCACTTGGAAATGCGCGCCACGGTGGTGGAGCTTAGACCCGTTGTTTCCACGATTTCAGAGTAGGGGACTTGCGCGTCCAGCATCTGCGCGGCCTGCCAGCGTTTGCCAAATTCAATAAGCTCCGGCTCGGTGAGCAAGTCGCGGAAGAATCTCTTCGCCTCCTTTTTGTTCTGCAAGGCAAGGATGGCCACAAAGAGATCATTGGTTGTTTTGTTGTCCCAAGCAGACATAAGATTTTGCTAATGAAAGCACTTTATTCAGATAAAGTACTTTAGTATGATAAAGTATAGCACAAGGAAATATATTGTCAAGGCATATAAAAACGACTGGAACCTTGAAAGATTCCAGTCGGTCGCGATTTAGGAGAAGATAGTTTCAAACCGCACTTCGTTTTCTTCAACTTCATCAACAGAAATTATAGTAACCCACATTTCGGGATGATACACCGCTATGCCGCAGGTTCGTCCGAATATTAAGTCAGCTTCTTCTCTGTCGCGCGCTCTAATCACGCCTGTTGTGTTTGAGCCAGACCAAATAATCTTACCGTTAAGTTCGATTTTGGAACTGACTTCGAATTTGTAGCGGAATAGCTTCATGCTGTTCTCTTCGCTTGTGTGTCCGATGCACATAGTTGCCTCCATGTGGTGAGAATATTGTTTTAGCCCTCTTTCCAAGAGGCGATTAGCTTATTGGTTTTTTCCATCGATTCCGTCGTGAAGCTGCCAAGATACTCCGCGTTCTTCTTGAAGAACGCGACGAAGCGATCAACGTCCTGTTGTTTAATGATTTCGATGATCTCATTCAGTGATGCGCTCATCGCTCCCAACACTTTCAGCGTTTCGTCGTTGAACATCATTATCCCTGCGTACAGTCGCGGATCCTGTGCCAACAATCGCCCCATCATGCCGAGCCGGATTTCATATATCGGGCTGGACATGGAATAGGTATCCTTCATGTCAGCGTCAAGTCGGCGCATCGCGTCAACGCCGATCAACGATTGCGCATGCGGGATCCCTTGAACCATCGCGGATGACTTGTCGTGGGCTTCGGGTGATTTAACGTTGACATTGACCTGCTGTTCGGAAAAAAAATCACAGACCCATTCAAGCCATTTTCCCGGACGAATGGGGCACAGGACAACTTTTTGTCCGTCCCACGAGTTGTTGGGATTCCACATCGGGTGCGCTCCGATAACTGATGATGCGGATTCGAGCATACAATCGCACGGCATTCTTTTGACGGACGTTATGTCCATCAAGAGTTGGTCTTTGCGCATGAGCGGAGCAATCTCTCGGATCACTTCCTGCGTCGAATAGATGTCAACCGCTATAATGACGACGTCCGCATCGGCAACTACATGGTTGTTGGTGAGCGCGGTGCTGATATCAGAACCGATCACAGAGTAACCTGCACCGCAAAAGTGTTCAGTCAACGATCGTCCGAACTTGCCATTGCTTCCGATGATTCCAATGGTTGGCTTGGTGTTCGTGCTGCAATTAATGCGTGGCATAACACATCTCCTTGTGTCTGTGGTTAACGAGTTGAACTACAGGCGCGGGTTTAGTGTTTGCATCGATGCATGATAGACCTCCTTTTGTTATGTTGTTAAACAACAAAAAACTGGCTCGTACAGGCCAGTTTAGGAGGTCAAAATGAAAAATAGATATTCTATTATGTATGCGTACTACATGTATTTTTTTGGCATCGAGAAACTAGCCTCTGTGAGCGAATGTGCGCATAATAATAAGCACTCCCCGCGTTGTGGCTAGTTATTGCGAATCGTATTTTCTCGGATACTGTATTCATAATGTAGATATTATGACATATAAATTTATTTTGTCAATAGTTGGTATAGTTATATCATTTTTGATTATATAAAGCATATATTTAAAAAGAGCCTACATCGTACTATGATGTGGGCTCTTCGCTGTAGAATCTTTGATGTTGTCATCTTGTTGCACAGAGTGTGCCACTGTCGGCCGCACGGGATATGCCGGCGGCTATTGTTGGGACAGCAAGACCGATGCGCTGCGCCTCGTCCAATATAAAGGCCAATGGCAATCTGGGCTCTGCTGCGCAGATTGCGGCGATTGCTTCTTCGGGCGAGTAGTTGAGCGACAACAAATAGATGAGAATACGTGTTGGTTGCTCCATGATCATCTTGTCGTCAATGAACCGTATCGCGATCGTGAGTGATTTTGCCGGGTGTGGTATTGACGAGAGATCCAGCTGTCTGAATACAAACATCCAGTGTCTGATGTTCGATCCGGCATCGGAAAACAGATGAGAAGCAAGAAAACCGATATTCGTTATGCCGCTCGAGACGCCGTGTTGAACAATGTGCACATAGGAGTATTTGTTCTTCCGCAGATAGGCGATCATTCTGTCTCCACCCCCGAGATTGAAGAATTCACGGAATTTGTTTTTGATCAGCCACTGGTACAATTTTTTCTTACTTCCGAACCGTTGCATGATTGCGGTTTTGGTACACTGCGCCTGGTCCGCAATGTGCTGCAATGTAACACTGCAGTATCCGTTCAGAGTAAACTCGGCGAGTGCGGCACGTATGATGCGACATTTTATTGAGTCCATGTGTGGTCCTCTCGGTTAGCGCGGTGTGCATCCGGATTCTTCCAATATTTTGATGACACTGCTGACCAGATCGCGTATGCTCATTCTGTCGCGCCAGTTCAGAAGGTACATGGCTATCCTGCCGACATTCGTTTCGCCGGCAGCGGCAGAACAGCGCACAATATCGTCAATGGCGAATCCTTTTTTCGCGTACGCGGTTATCGCTTTTTTTGCTCCTTTTCTCCTATCCTGTTTTGATTGATAGAGCGCCTTAAATGCCGCAATGTCGTCCTCGGATACCATTTAGATCACCCCCTTAGGCGTTAAAGATCGTGTGTTTGTTTGTGAATGTTTAAACCTACCGCTATACTATAATGCATGTCAACTCTACTTGCAGAACTTAATGAAAAACAGCAGGAGGCGGTTCAAGCGACGGAGGGGCCTGTTTTGGTGATCGCCGGCGCCGGTTCCGGCAAGACACGAACACTGACGCATCGGATCGCCTATCTGATACAAGAGAAGCGGATAGCGCCTAACCAGATACTTGCCGTTACCTTCACGAACAAGGCTGCGAGCGAACTCCGCGAACGGGCGGCGGCTTTGCTCCGGCAGGACGCGGGTAGCTGGATGACGTGGCGCGGTTTTGGCGCAGGGCCGGCCATTGGAACGTTTCACTCCGTGTGCGTCAGGATACTGCGCGCGGAGGCGGGAGCGATCGGTTATGATACGTCATTCGTCATATATGATGCGTCTGACCAGAAATCAGCCATCAAGAAAGTAATGCGCGAAGAAGGCATTTCCATAAAGGATGTCAATCCTAATACAGTATTGGGAATCATAAGCAAAGCGAAGAACGATCTCGTCACCGTCGACGAGCTCGCACGTGCTGCGCGCGGGCCGGTCGAGAAGATCGCCGCTCGTTTATATGAACAGTATACGCGCTACTTACGTCAGCATAATGCCATGGATTTTGACGATTTGCTCGTGAACGTGGTGGTGTTGTTTAAGGAGCGCCCTGAGATCAAAAAACAATACCAACAGCGCTGGAAATATATCATGATTGATGAGTATCAGGACACAAACCACGTTCAGTACGAATGGATACGGCTTCTTGCAGGGGAAGAGAAAAATGTTTTTGTGGTGGGTGATGATTGGCAGGGGATCTACTCATGGCGCGGCGCCACCATCCGAAATATACTTGAATTTGAAAAGGATTTTCCGGGCGCTCGCATTGTCCGCCTTGAGCAGAACTACCGTTCAACCGGCGATATCGTCGCGCTTGGCAACATGGTCATTGCCGGCAATCAAAGCCAGATGAAAAAGAAGCTGTGGACGGAGAAGCAAGGCTCTCACGTACCTGAGGTGTGGGAGGTCGGCGACGGCGCGCGCGAAGCGGAACTGGTTTTGGAGAAAATAGCAGAAATTGAAGACGCGCCGAGTTTGTCGTCTGGAGCACAAGGCAAAGAGGACTTCCGCGAGTCCGAGGAAGAGGTCACGTATGACTACGGGGCTGAAGCGGGAGATACACCCGGCATCTTGGACAAGATCATGGGCGGCTTTAGTTTGGCCAAACAGACCGCGCCATCTCGATCGGCATCTTCGCGCCACGTGCCGTTTGATATTGGAACGCGCGACATTTCATGGAATAATTATGCGATACTGTACCGAACCAACGCACAGTCCCGATCCATTGAAGAAGTGTTTTTGAAATACGGCGTGCCATATCGCATTATCGGCGGCATACGTTTTTATGAACGGAAGGAGATAAAGGATATTATCGCGTATATCCGTTTTTTAAGAAACGAGCACGATGCGGTAAGCCTTTCGCGAATCGTTAACGAGCCTCCGCGAGGGATAGGAGAGAAGTCTCTTTCGCAAATCGAATCATTCGCTCGCACACAGAAAATATCGTTGGGTGATGCCATGAGAAACGCGGCTCAGCATTCATTTGTTTCAGGATCGCGCGCTCAAGCGCTAGAATTGTTCGCGGCAGTATTTGAGCGAGGCAGAGAACATATAGAAGAACGGACCGTTCGTGAATTGATCGATATCCTCATGTCGCGCTCAGGGTATAAAGACGCGCTCAAAGCTGAGGGAGATGAGGGCGAGGATCGACTTGAGAACATTGAAGAGCTGAAGAACGTCGCGCAAAAGTTCGATCATTTGAAAGGATATGAAGGAATAGACGCGTTTCTCGAAGAGATCGCGCTCATCGGCGATATAGACACCTATAATCCTAAAACCGGCTCTGCTTTGACGCTTATGACGCTTCATTCGGCGAAAGGTCTTGAATTTGATTCTGTGTTTCTGGTAGGGCTTGAAGAAGGCCTTCTGCCGCACGGAAACAGCCTTATTGATCCGCTTCAGCTGGAAGAGGAGCGCCGGCTCTGCTACGTCGGCATTACTCGCGCCCGCGAGCGTTTGTATCTAGTGCATGCCCGCGAGCGGATGCTGCACGGATCGATTACTCTGAACATCCCGTCGCGATTCCTCGCGGAGCTTGAAGGGGAACATGTGCGCTTTTGTTCTGATTCCGCGTGGTAATTGTGCTATACTAGGAGGAGTATGAGGGACGCTTCAAGAAAACAAACAGATATCTTACGTCATATTACGGAGGCGGGGTTTGGCTCCATGCTTATGGGGTTTGGTTTTGCGCACTTGTTGTCGGCTCGAACCCGTGCGCTTTTGCAGCGGACCGATGACCGACTTGGCGATTCTCAGGCGCTTGCTCGGCTTTTGACGGATCTAGGGCCAGGCTTTGTCGAACTCGCGCGTATCATGGCTCCGCGAAGCGATATTATTCCGCAGAAGTACCAGAACATGCTGTTCAATCTTACCTATTATCCTATGCGCCGGAGAGGCGTGCTTAAGGGGATTTCTTTGCGTCGAGCGTTCGGCCGGGCGGCTAAAGATATATGCTACATAGAATCAGCGGACACGGCGGGAACGCCGGTTGCTCAACAGTATCACGCCGTGTGCGAGGACGGCCGCCGGATGGTGGTGCTTTTGCACGATCGGCGAGCTCTGGAGAGGCTTGAACAGAACAGCGATCAGATCCGATGGATGCTTGATCATGTGCTTTCCCGCATAGACAGTGCGCATCAGTTGATCTGGGGGTCTATCTGGGAGGAATTTCAGTCACGGGTGCGTTCGCTTGTTGATCTGCGCATTGCTGCATCTGATATGCACACGTTACGCGAGCAATTTGATGGCGTGGGGAAAATAGTAGTGCCAAAAGTGTATTGGCAGTATACCAACCAGCACGCGATGAGCTTCGAGCGGGTGATGCAGCCATGTTTTGATGACATAGCCCTTGATCGGCACGCGGGAGCAGTTTCGAAGAAATACGTCGCGCGTTATTTATTCGACCTATTTGCGCGCCAATATGGAGTGACTGGGCATTTTTTGGTGCGCCCGCGGAGCAGCGCACTCCAAGTCGGCAAACAAAATAAAATATATCTCGCGCAACCCCTGTTGATTGGGATTGTGCCGCCTGAAGAACGACAGCGGCTTGCGCTGTGTCTATATGCGCTTGCCAAAGGAGATGACAAAACAGCGTCAAAGGCAATGCTTTCCCTGAGTTATGAACGCCAGCATGAAGATCATTATAAACATGCGGGCTTCCGTCCCTATCGCCATGAGGAAGGAACGCTTTCTGAATTGTTTTGGGCGCTGCTTGAGCGCGCGTGGTCGGGCCATTTGCATGTTCCGCTTTCGTGCTCATTGGTCGCGGAATCGCTTACCTACCTTGAGCATGCGGTCGCAAGAATCGATGAAGAAGTCGACGTCGCAGACGGCATGCGCGTTGCCATACAAAAATATGTCCCAACTATATTTGGGACTGCAAAGCAGGCGACTCTTAAGACGATCGCTTCGGCTGTACTGAATCCGACTGTATCTTCCTGATACGCTTGACGCTCGCGCCGGTTACTTTCATTTTGCGCGCGTTTTGTTTTTTGAGTTCGCGTTTTTCAGATTTTGTTTGTGTTTGTTTCTGCATATCGCTGCCGAATTTAAAGATTTTCAATCAGCTTATCCGCTTTCGCTTTCCCGATGAGTTCAATAATATCATCTTTTGTTGCTTCGCGGATACCGGACACAGAGCCGAATCGATGTATCAGCTGTTTTCTTGTCTTTGGTCCGATGCCTGGAATCTCATCCAATATTGACTGCACATTTGCTTTGGTGTGACGTGAATGATAATACGCCTGCCCGAATCGGTGCGCTTCGTCACGGATGCGCTGGAGAAGATGCGAGGCAGAAGATGAAGGATTAAGATTCACTTTTTTTAGATTTTTTCCTTGAAAGACCTCTTCTTCTCGTTTGGCTAACGCGATAAAATGGTTGTCTGACAACGGGCAACTGATAGCTGGTAGCTGGCTGAGGACTGTTGACAGCTGCCCCTTGCCGCCGTCGAGCATGACAAGATCGGGCTGCTTCCAATTTTTTTGGTTGTCAGGACTAAAGCGGCGCTTGAGCACTTCCGCAAGCGAGGCAAAGTCATTCGGTCCAGATACGGTTTTGATTTTGAATTTTCGATATTCGTTTTTGTCGGGCATGCCGTCAGTAAACACAACCATGGATCCGACCGAAAGGTTTCCCTGTATGTTTGAAATATCATATCCTTCAATGCGTTGTGGCGCTGCGTTGAGCTTGAGTGTTTTTGTAAGCTGTTCCAAGGCTTCGGTTGTCGCACTGTCCTGTTCCCAGCTCGCTTTGGTCCGGATAAGATAGTCTCGAGCATTTTGTTCCCCTAGTTTTATGAGATCCCGCTTTGTGCCGTGATGGGGCACGGTAATTGTTATGTTATTGCGACGAGGCGGTAAGATCGACGCGGTGATCTGATTGTCGCGACGGATAGTATCTTGCAATAAGTCAGTATCCGCAGCATCAAACGGATTGCTTCGCTCCGCAGTAGCTCCGCTCGCAATGACAGTTAACTCATCTTCGGTAAGCGTCGTGCGTACAGGAATGATGAGTTCTTTCGGCACGTTTGTTGTTTCGGAATAATACTGCAACAAAAACGCATCCAGCAGTTCCGTTGGTTTCGCGTCATAGACGTTCGAAAGAATGAAGTTCAGTTTATCAAGGAGCCTGCCCATGCGTATAACAAACACATTGACCGCCGCCTGTTGTTCGTCCTGGCTGATGCTGATGACATCCTGACTCTCACCTTTGGCTGACACCATTTTTTGGCGCGACTGCATGATCGAGAGCGCTTTGATCTGGTCGCGTACTGCGGCTGCTTTTTCGAATTGTCTCTCTGTGCTCAATTCCTGCATGCGTTTTTTCAGATCCGCCGCGACATCGTCTCCGTGCCCCTCCAAGACGCGGATGAAGCGACCGATCATGTCAGCATACTCCTGATCTGTTTCCGGTACCGGGCCGAGCGTGCGTTTTTTGAGGAGTGCCTCCTCAAACAGAGAGAGTGGTTTCGACTTTTTGCGATATGGAAATATTCTTTGTAAAAATCGGAGTGTTTCCTGCAGATCAGCGCCTGACGTATGGGGCCCGAAATATCGGGCGCGAGAACGGCCAATATCGTGCTCCGGTCGTCTGACTGTGGTGACAAGCGGCCGAGCGTACCGGTAATCTATTTTTATAAAGCGGTACTGTTTATCGTCCTTGAGCGCTATGTTATAGCGCGGCCGATGTTTTTTTATGTGAATAGACTCAAGAATGAGCGCCTCTTGTTCTGTTGACGTGATGATGGTGTCAATAGAACTGATTTTCTGTACCATCATCTGCTTTGAGGGCGACAGCTGATTCGAGACTGCAAAATACGAACGCACCCGGTTGCGCAGTTTTTTTGCCTTTCCAACGTACAGTATTGTTCCATCTTTATCTTTGAAGAAATAGATACCCGGAGACAATGGAAGATGAGTTATTGTCTTTTGTAGCTTTTTGTTCATGCAGTAAGTATAGCGGTGTTTGACATTTTTTTAAAAAAATGCTATAAATTTATGTTTATTTAAACTGAAATAGGACGTGCGCGTTTGACAAAAATAGTCGTCATTCTGGAGGCTTTGTACTCAAAGCCGATAGAATCTTCGTGAAAAACGCATAGATTCTATTGCTCGGGAGTACCCTCGCTCCAGAGTGACGGCAAACGCACGTCCTATGAAAAACAGCTCTTTGTATCTAATGTGTTGCTACATAGTTGTTTAACCGCAGTTTGACTGTCACCTTATTAGCTGAGGAGGAGCCCAGTGAAAACGGCAGACACACCGAAGTATTTTACGCTCCGGCGTAAAATTGCAGGCGAGATGCGGGAAGTGGTAACGCACCATGGATCGCACGTCGACGAGCTGTGGGCCTTACAGCTCGCTATTGAGTTCGCGACGCCTAGCTTCATCAAAAAGCACTGTCCCGATGGAAAGTTGTATCTCGGGATTGAGGGCAGTGCGTTTGATGAGCATCCTCGGAACGGAGGAGAGGGGAAGGAAGAGCACTGTTGCGCCACACTCATGGCCAAGGCACTCGAGGAAGCCGGTCTGCTCACAACAGCCGAACATCGTCGTGCGCATCAGCATGTTATGCAGTATGTGTTGCGCGACGACACATCGGGCGGGCATCCTATGGAGCTGGGTACGGTGCTAATCGCGCTGTATAAGCAGATGGCTGATCGTCCGATTGAGGTGGTACATTGGGCGCTTGATGGATTTGCGGCGAAATTCCGAAATCCAAAGGGCGACTTCACGCTGCAGACAATCGGGAATGCCATGTATCAACGTGGCCCCCGATATTATGAGCACGCACTCCGCTGGATGGGAATCGGGTTCGATGCTCTTGCGGCAAAACAGAGCGCGTTTGAACAGGCGCTTCTGGATCTTGACAACGGCGGTGCGGCCATTTGGACAGAAATCGATCACCGTCGCGATTCCATCAAGGTGGCAGTCGTCAGATCAGACAACTGGCGCATGAACGGCGCGTGTCGGTATCGCGGTGCTGGCTTGACGATTGTTCGGCAAAGAGTCGGGACTACCCAGATATTTACCAACAGAATGAATCCGGTAAATCTGGGAAAAGTAGCCCTTGCTCTGAATGTGTTGGAGGCAAAGATCCGGGGCTATGACGGAAAACATCTTGCCGACGTCATTGAGATGGGTGGCCGGCCCGGCTCTGTCCCCGGGGGTTTGTGGTATTATGACCCCGCTCTGAACGCAATTATGAATGGGAGCTTGACGTACATTGTCGAGCCAACCCGGATTCCTCTCGGATTCGTGGCACGCGCAGTCATGGATAACGTGCTTTAAATTTGCTCACCCCAAACGAGCTCCGCCTTGGGATAACCCAGCGGAGCTTTTTCATATTCAATTCAAACATGTTGGGGCTTGAGTTGTGCTTCGAAATCATGTATACTGTTTCGGTATTAAACATGATTTTAATTATCCGAATGAGTCTCGGACGCGCGTTAGGGTTGTTCGTGCTTATTTGTATCATTTGCACCGTTATTTATGCCAACAAAAAAATTAGCTGATGTTATTTCAGTAAAGGGCGCGCGGTCGCACAATCTCAAGAACGTTTCTGTTGATCTGCCACGCAATAAATTGGTGGTTATTACCGGCATTTCGGGATCCGGAAAATCATCGCTTGCCTTTGATACCATCTATGCTGAGGGTCAGCGTCGGTATGTTGAGTCACTGTCTGCGTATGCCAGGCAGTTTTTGGGTTTGATGGATAAGCCTGACGTTGAGCGCATTGACGGCCTCTCGCCAGCCATTTCCATTGATCAAAAATCAACATCTCATAATCCGCGTTCGACGGTTGGAACCGTGACTGAGGTATACGATTACCTCCGTGTTCTGTACGCGCGCGTGGGAACTCCGCACTGTCCCGCATGCGGCCGCGTGGTGTCTCAGCAGTCAAAGGAGCAGATTATAAAATATATTCAGAAATTGCCGCCGGACACGAAGATACTGTTGCTCGCGCCGATCATCAGGGATCAGAAAGGCGAACACCGGCACGTGTTCATCGAGCTCGCAAAAGCGGGATATGCGCGCGTTCGTCTTGATGGAGAGGTTATGTCCATAGATGAGGCGGAAGACGCAAAACTTGATAAAAAAAGAAAGCATACCGTAGATGTGGTGGTTGACCGTTTGGTCGTGAAAGATCACCCATCTGCTGATGACCGGTCTCGACTCGCTGATTCACTTGAGACGGCGCTTGATCTTGGCGATGGGCTGGTTATTGTTCAGCAGCCTGACAATGATGTTGAGTCAATGTACTCGCAGCACCTTGCATGTCCGCATTGCGGCATTAACCTGCCTCTTCTGGAGCCGCGCAGTTTCTCTTTCAATTCTCCACACGGGGCGTGTCTTACGTGTACCGGTCTCGGCACCAAGCTCGAAGTTGACCCTGACTTGGTCATCCCCAACAAAAAACTTTCTATTGCAGAAGGCGCGATCAGGCCATGGGCTCGTACTGCCTCGTTTCAGGGATGGTATTTCCGCATACTCGAAGCTGTTGCAGAACGGAATGGTTTTTCGATCAGCACGCCGGTTAAAAATATGTCTCAAAAAGCAATAGAAACCATACTTCATGGAACTGGGGACGAATTGTATCTGGTTGAGAATCCGGACGGCGGAAAGATAAAAGAGTATGAGACCGTTTTTGAAGGGGTCGTTCCTAATCTGCTCAGGCGGTACCAAGAGACAGATTCGGATTATATACGCCGTGAGATAGAAGGGTATATGCGCGTTAAGCAATGCCCGCAGTGCGAAGGCCGGCGCCTCAAACCGGAAGCGCTTTTCGTCACTATCGCGGACAAGAGCATTGCGGACGTGACGCACCTTTCTATTAATGACGCGCTTCTGCACATTGAGCTCCTTGCCGGACCGAAGACACCCTTTTCTGTTTCAAAAATGAAGATAGCAAAACTGGTTCTTCGTGAGATCGCCGCGCGACTTTCTTTTTTGCAGAATGTGGGGTTGACCTATCTTACGCTTGATCGTGCCGCGCACACGCTTTCGGGCGGCGAGGCGCAACGCATACGACTTGCGACACAGATCGGCTCCGCGCTGTCCGGCGTTCTCTATATTCTTGACGAACCGTCCATCGGGCTTCATCAGCGAGACAATACGCGGCTCATTCAGACATTGAAAGAGCTTCGCGATCTCGGCAATACGGTCATTGTTGTCGAGCATGATGAAGAGACTATCCTTGAAGCAGATTGGGTTGTTGATGTTGGACCGGGAGCGGGCGAACACGGCGGCACCATCGTTGCCGAGGGAAAGCCTGAAAAGATAAAACGCAACGCAAAGTCCATTACCGGACAATATCTTTCCGGAAAGAAGTCTATCAAGGCTCCAAAGCAGTACCGAAAAGGAAATGGCAAAACCATCTCAATCCTCGGCGCGTCAGAATTCAACCTCAGAAACATAGACGTTGATATTCCGCTTGGAAAACTGGTTGCTATTACGGGCGTTTCCGGTTCGGGCAAATCAACGCTTATGACCGATATTCTCGCGCGCGCGCTTTTGCAGCACTTTTACCGCGCGAAAGAGCGCCCCGGCGCGCACCGCTCTATTGTTGGGCTTGAGAATATCGATAAGGTTATTGATATTGATCAATCGCCGATCGGCCGTACGCCGCGCTCCAATCCGGCAACATACACCGGCGTATTCACGCCGATCCGCGACCTGTTCACCGAGGTTCCTGAATCAAAGATTAGAGGATACAAAGCCGGCCGTTTCAGTTTTAACGTGAGAGGCGGACGGTGCGAGGCATGCGAAGGCGATGGCGTGAAACGGATCGAGATGAATTTTCTTCCCGATGTGTATGTTGAATGTGAAGAATGCCACGGAAAGCGATATAGCCCGCAGGTATTGGAGATCCATTACAAAGATAAGACCATTGCCGATGTTTTGGAGATGACGGTGGAGGAGGCGCTTTCATTCTTCCGAAGTATTCCGATTATCAGGAACAAGCTTGAAACGCTCGTTGAGGTGGGGCTTGGGTACATACATCTTGGCCAGTCAGCGACTACGCTTTCGGGCGGCGAGGCGCAGCGCATTAAACTTGCAACAGAGCTCTCGCGCCGCGCAACCGGCAAAACCCTCTATATTCTTGATGAGCCGACAACCGGACTGCACTTTGCGGACGTGGAGCGTCTTTTGCACGTGCTTCATAAGCTCGTAGACAAAGGCAACAGCGTGTTGATTATTGAGCATAATCTTGATGTGATAAAATCCTGCGACTGGATCATTGATCTTGGGCCCGAAGGGGGAGACGCGGGAGGCGAGCTGATAGCGGCGGGAACACCGAAAGATGTGGCAGGGGCGAAGAGAAGCTATACCGGGCAATATCTGCGCAGGGTGTTGTAGCACACGCGTGGTTTAAAACATTAAGCATCAAAAAAACACCAAAAAGTTGATAAGCAGGTTTAGTGTTTTATCATTTGGTGCTTGAAGTTTTTTTTGGTGTTTGGTTATCGGTATTTTATGTTTGGAGGTTTTATGACGTGGCTTATTGCCGCGTTTTTTGATATCATGGTTGGGATATGGCAAATTCCGACGACATTGCTATTCTTTCCACAGCCGCGTATTTTGATCTATTTCAGTTTCCGCTTACTCCGGGGGAGGCGCACCGTTTTTTGTTCACGCCTTCTCGGTCATCGTATAGCGCTGTGTTGAACATGCTTGAATCCGGGACGTTGCCTGTGCGGCGGACATCGGGATATGTATACGCGCGCGGAAGTGAATTGTCTATTAAAGATCGATTGCGTCGCTATGGCTGCGCGCACGCAAAGTTTCGTCGCGCGGTTCGTTTCGCGCGTTTGCTGTCGAGACTTCCATTCGTGCGCATGATCGGTGTGTGCAACTCGCTTGCATATTGCAACGCGCGCCGCGAAAGTGATATTGACCTTTTTGTTATTGCGCGCCGGAACGGAACATGGCTCGCGCGTTTGTTTGTGGTAGCGTTGTTGTCTCTTATGCGTGTCCGTCCCGGCCAGCGAGGTTACGAGAATACAATATGCACCAGTTTTTTTGTGGATGAAGACCATTGCGATCTTTCCTCTTTTTCACTTGATGCGAAGGATGTATATCTTCCGCAGTGGGCCGCCAGCATGTATCCGATCTATGACGCGGGCGGTTACTATGACCGGTTCTGGAGCGCAAACAGTTCATTGTTGGCGAATATTTCAAACGCGTATCCCGTCGTTCCGCATCCGCATCTGTACGCAAGCCATCGCCCTTTTGTACGACTACTTTTCGAGTTTCTGTTGTTTCCGTTCTCTGGTTTTTCTGAATGGATCCAGAGAAAGAAATTTACTCATACAATAAAGCAACTGCTTAATCACGATACCTGTGTATGCGTGCGGGAAGGAGTTTTGAAATTTCACACAAACGACCGCCGTCATCTTTTTTCAAAAGAACACGCCGAACGTCTTAATTCGCTTTTGCGCTATGTATAAGGCCATTCGAATCCTGACGCTTCTTTTTGTCTTTCTCATTCCCTGGCAAGCGCGATGGATCATCGTTCCAGGTGAGCTGAACGGCGCATACTGGGAATATGCCACGCGGTCGCTGTATGCAACTGAGCTGATTTTTTTTGCGTTTGTTGCATTGCTTTTGGCCGCTGTTTTTTACAGAATGAGAAAGCACGCAGGTTTTATCTCGTGGAAACGAATTTTTGTTAGTACTGGCGGGCTTGTGACATTGTTTGTTCTGTGGGTTTTTGCGTCCGTATTGTGGTCGGTTGATGCGGGCGTTGCGCTTGAACACGCGGTGCTTCTTATTGAGGGGATTGTGCTCATCGGCATCATCGGCTCCGGCATTGTATCGCTTGAATATATTGTATGGACGGTTATCGCATCAGCATTCCTGCAGGCGGGGCTGGGGCTTGTGCAGTTTTTTACGCAGTCGATTCCTCCGTCAACTCTCTTCGGAATTGCGGCTCAGGATCCCGCGCGCTTGGGGGTTTCTGTTGTTGAGACCGCATCCGCGCGCTGGCTTCGAGCGTATGGTTCTTTTCCTCATCCGAACATGCTGGGAGGCTGGCTTGTTGCGGGCATTGTTGCGTTGTGGTACGAAACCTTGTCGTTGCGCGACCTATGCGGTTCATTTGTTAAAAAATGCGCCATCCGCTACCTGAATCGATTTTTGATCCTGTTCGTTGTGGTGTTCTGCCTGCTCTCGACATTCTCACGCTCCGCTTATTTGGCGGGAGCCATATTTATTGTGTGCGCCGCATTGTTGCATGGATATCAAAAGAAATACCGGGTTGTTGTGAGCGTGTTTCTGCTTTCGGTTATGTTCGCGACTGCGCTGTTCGGCTTGTTGTATCATGATATTCTTTCAAGCCGCATTGCGGGATCGTCAGAACTAGACGCGCGCGCCGGAGAGGAACGCATATCATATTTAGACGAGAGCAAAACGCTTTTTGTTGGCTCGCCGATCATCGGCTATGGCATCGGAAATGAAGGTCTTGCGGTACATCAATACATAGATAGTACGAGAGATGCATGGTCATATCAGCCCGTGCACAATGTCGGCGTTCTCCTCGTGGTTGAACTCGGTATTGTTGGTCTTTTGATTGTCTTAGGTATTGTCTGGGACGGTTTGCGGCGCATAGGGAGCATTGTTGATCTCTTGCCTTTGATACCTATTGTGATCATCGGGGCTTTTGATCATTATCTTTTAACACTATATCCAGGTGTTTTGATAGGCGGTGTGGTGATTGGTATTTTTTTGCTAAGATTAAGCAAAAAATAACATATCAGCTTAATGTCTCTTGACATTAGTTTTTAATTGATGTATAGTGCATGTCTTCAAATATGCTCTTTATTTAATTTTGGTATCCCCCGGCCGGATGGTGTGCAGGAGGTCCCGTGCCCCCTGGAAGTAACACCGTGCAATGGTACAAAGGAGGCTATGGCAAAAATATGGGCCAAGCGCGTCTGTGCTTGTGCTATAGCGCCTACCTTGCCATCATCCGGCATTGATCTATATCTCCCC
>Ga0210057_1005372_pt1 | contig 16488 bp, 17 predicted proteins | sample CryGeyCG2114_010_2_FD_183968 | JGI IMG/M metagenome (GOLD analysis project Ga0210057, IMG submission 183968) | Groundwater microbial communities from aquifer - Crystal Geyser CG10_big_fil_rev_8/21/14_0.10 (SPAdes) (version 2) | ecosystem: Environmental > Aquatic > Deep subsurface > Groundwater ...
ATGCATAGCTTCTTGACGTCTATGGTTCCTGACTCTCTTATTCCTCTATCCACGACCCTTGCGAGTTCTATGGAGTTTTCTCTAGGAGGTCCTAGCTCAAAGTCTGTTGATGCTATAGGTGAGAATTCAGCATTTACCATCAGGATGCCCTCATCAGGCCTGTCTGCAAACGGTTCGCCGACATCCATCTTAACACCTACAATAACGTCTGTATTTCCCATCTTGACTCTTGCAGAGCCTTCAGGTTTCACAATAGGACTTTTGATTACCTCAATCTTCCTGAAATCGTCAAGCTTCCTATTATCCATTCTCTTGTCTTCTGTTACAAGTTTCAAAACGTAATCTTCTTGTATTCCCATATTATCACCCTTTTATCCACTTCTTTTCTAAAGCCTCTTTCTGCTTCTTGTTTACAATCTCACAGTTCTTAATACAAATCTTCATTATCTCCTCAATGTCTTTTTTAGACAGATCACCATCCATCTGAAGGAGAGATATCTGTTTAATTCTTGGCGCATATGCTACAGGCAAATCGCATACACTTGCATCTTCTTCTTTGCCTTCAAGATCTATCACATATTCGCCCTCTATCTTGCCTCCAGCAACTGAGGAAACTATATCACTCATAGGTATTCCCGCATCAGCTAAAGCGACGGCTGCTGCATTTATTGCAGCTGTTCTCGTACCTGCATCAGCTTGTATGATGTTTATGAATACCTGTATCTCTGCCTTTGGAAATTCTTCCAAGAAGATAACAGGCTCAAGGGCTTCCCTTATTACTTTACATAATTCTGTGCTTCTCCTTGAGGGTCCTGGACGGACTCTCTCTGTTGTGGAGAAAGGCAACATTGAATAATATGTGCTCAAAGTGGCTTTCTCAGAATCCTGCCTGTGTTTTGGATGCAATGGTTTTGGGCCATAAACAGCAGCTATGGCTGTTGTTTTTCCAAAACTGAATAAAGCAGAACCATCTGCATTGGGCACAATGCCCACTTCGACCTTTATAGGCCTCATCTCACTCGCTTTCCGGTCGTTTAATCTCTTCATTTTTTTCACCTTTTGGTATTTTAAGTATCTCTGACATCTTGTCAGTCAAACCTTCAATATGAGGTTGTTCCTCTACAAGCTGCACGGCTTTTATGGAGAGGTCTATATCACCACCCTCTATGCATACAAAACCGTTTTGACCAACACGAATTCTGCTGTTTGTTCCCTCTTTTATCAGGTTGATCATTGACCCGTTCTTGCCTATCAATCTAGGCACCTTTGGAGAACTTATCTTTATGATTCTCCCGTCATGCAGCTTTCGTGCACGAGGATCTTGCATAGATATGTGTATGGAATCTCCATTCACGAGAGCAATCTTCCCATATATCATATCATTTATCTTGTAGTATTTGTCTAGTGTTGTTCTCTTCGTGTCTATAAATTCATTCACGTTGGATAGTGGCAAATAGGCATGAAAATAGGATCTTATATCTATTATCCATCCCGATTGTTGGACCTCGACTACTCGCCCTATAACCATATCTCCTACACGTGGCATATACACGCCTGATAGTGGTATAACAGATACCACTCTGCCTGATGTAGAAACTAGTCCTAGCTTCTTAGATATTATGGACTCTCCGTCTCTGAAACAATTCTTTCCAGGAAGATAATCCATGGATTTCACTATCTCTGTACCTGGGACCACAAAGTCCCGATCTTTCTTAATTTCGTTCATATAATCACCTTTTTATTCGTTCTTATTTACTTTACATATATATATAGTTATTTCTTATTCACGACCTTGATTTCAGCGTTTCCTGAAGTAATAGAATTGATTTTTTCATATATTACTGACTGCATTCCCGCTGGAATCTCTATCAAAGCTAGCCAACAATCAGATTTCCACTCCTCATTCTTCACCTTAGCTATAGCCTTTATCACTGCACTTGCCTTGCCCGCATGCTGTATGGGCACCTTCAATGCAACTTCTATCATCTCTATGCTAAGGGGCAGTATGGACCTGAGCTGCTCTATAACATGCTCTACCTGGTCACTGGCTGATTTGAATGGATCGATGTTAACATGAGTCTCCTCCATGGCGTTTAGTATCCTATTAACAGGATGTGGAATCTTGGTTTTGGGGTCCACGGCCTGTCTGAATATAATATCAGCTATCTGTTTTTTCTTCTCATCCAGAATCTTCCTCCTCTGATCTGTTGTAAGCTGTAACTGGCCGTTTTTTAGTATTATTTCAGCTATCTTAAGCCTGTCTGTGGTGCCAAAGGCTTTTTGCATGTCAGTATCGTTAGCCCTTTCACCCTTCTTAGAATCTGTAAAAACATCATTCACTGCAAGTATATTCTCAACAGAAAGGTGTGCTCCCTTCTTAAATTCCAATGCCTTATCAGGATCCACGAGTATCTCAAATGTTTTGTTATCTCTAGATATCCTTGTTATAACTGCGTCGTCTACAGAGACCATATTATCACGTCTGATATTTAGAAACAATACCTTACAGGGTTTTCATCTTCTCTGGAGTTATCTTCTCGCTCTTGTCTTTCTTTACCAAAAGAATGTCAAACATTTCAGGAGCTACCTTCCTCTTTGCAGTCAATGAAAGGGCCTTAATCATCAACCTTAAACCGACTTTCAAATCCATGTTGTCTCTATACTCTTTATTAAGTAAAGCCTTTGCCTTATCCCCTTCCTTGCCGATAGCCTGAGCCTTCCATTGGATCATAGTCCCAGATGGTTCTGTCTCGTATAGTGAAGGTCCGTCATCATCAACTCCTCCTACAAGCAGACCAACACCATATGGCCTCACACCAGCATACTGGGTGACCAAATGCTTCCTTTCACACACATAACCTGTAAGTGCTGCCACTGATACTGGTTCTGAATATGTAATCCTGTTAATCTGCGCCTTCACTCGTGCCATCTCTACCAGCTCCTTGGTGTCTGCAATGGAGCCTGATCCAACTAGACCGATATGATCATCGATCACGTAAGTCTTCTTGTATGAATCTGGTACAGCTAAAGCTATGGATGGTTTAACTGCACCGAAAAGGACGCCGTCTTTTAGAGTTAGGCCTATTGAGGTGGTTCCACTCTTCACCATCTGCCTGGCATACTCTACCTGTAACAAGCGACCATCTGGCGAGAAAACAACGATAGTCCTGTCATATGCCATGTAATTTGGCGGTATTGATTCCATGAAAATTACCTATATCATCTGATAGTATTCTTTTAGAAGCAGTCTATATAAATCTTACACAAAAACTCACATTATATTTTAAACCGGAATCAAATAATCTATTTATGAGTGACGTGGAAAGTTATACGAAGTTTGAGACAGTGATGGATGGCACTGATATTCCTCAGGATCCGCGCATAGAGGAGCTCAGGAGATGGTGCAGGATCTTCGCTGACAAGAACCTCGCACCGCATGAAGGAGCTTATTCTGCAGGGAATATGAGCTTCCGTGTGGAAGAAGGGAAAGATGCCCTTATAATCACAGCTTCTGGGACCGATTTCGGCGGCGAGTTAAAGCCTGACAGGTTTGTCACAGTACATGAATGCAGCCCTGGGAATAAGATGGTATGCGCAACAGGCGCGAACAAGCCTTCTTCCGAAGCCATGATGCATCATGCTTTGTACAAATTCTACCGTGAAAGGGGTGAAGACGTGAACTGGATATTTCACGGCCATTCCGACCCCATGCTTGAGCATGCTAAGGAGCTTGGATTGCCTATGACAACCAAATTCGTGGAATTCGGGACATATGAGCTTGTCGAATCTGTCCTGGAGATAGCTGATCAAGGCATGCTGCTCATGTTAAACAAGCATGGCTTCATCTGCATGGGACCCACATCAGAAGAGGCAGGTAACAGGGTTCTTAATATGTATGAGAAGTTACAAAGCCTATGATAAGCTGATTTAAGACAACAACTTAACTTTTATCTTGTTATACCCAATATATACACATGAACACTGGACTGCATCACCTGTTCAGGAGGAAAAGGATACATCAGAAACACGAGCCTTATCCGCACCCGAACAAGTGGAAGAGGCTTCTGGACAAGATAATTTATGTTGTTGGGATAATGGGACCTATAATGACCATACCGCAGGTCTTGCATATATGGCTCGAGCAGAATGCTACAGGCGTTTCCATAATAACATGGATTTCATGGCTGATAATAGGATTATTCTGGATTGTGTACGCAGTTGCACATAAAGAGAAACCGCTGATATTAGTATACTGCTCATGGTTAGTAGTGCATGCGCTGGTTATCATAGGCTCCTTCTTATACGGAGGAGCTCTTTTCTAGGACCTTGATCCCATTCATATAAGGCCTGAGAGCCTTTGGTATGCCGACTGATCCATCCTTCTTTTGGTGTGTCTCAAGTAAAGCCACAATCATGCGGCTCGTGGCTATGGCAGTGTTGTTCAGTGTGTGCACATGACCCAATGGTGGCGCACCTTCCTGCTCCCTGTACTTGATCCCAAGCCTTCTTGCCTGATAGTCTGTACAGTTGGAATTGGATCCTGCCTCCCTGTATTCCCCGTCAGCCATCCAGACCTCTATGTCATACTTCTTCGCAGCTATATCTCCGATATCCCCTGTGCACACATTAGTGACCTTGTAAGGTATCTCCAGTGCCTGGTACATCTCCTCTGCGTTTTTTTGAAGCTCCTCATGAAGCTTCCACGAATCCTCTGGAAGGCAGAATATGAACTGCTCCACTTTGTTGAATTGATGCATGCGGAATAACCCTTTTGTGTATTTCCCATGCGCTCCTACCTCTTTCCTGAAGCAGGGACTCACACCCACAAGCTTAAGTGGGAGATTCTTCTTATCCAAGACCTCGCCTGCCAGGAGGGCAGCCATGGGATGCTCTGATGTGGCAATCATGTAGAGGTCTTCATCCTGGATCTTGTATATCACGTCCTTGAAGTCATCCAGCTGTATCACGCCCTCATAAGGCTTCCCCCTCATCATAAGCGGAGGATAAACCAGGTTATATCCCTTCTTTGTCAGGAAATCTACTGCATACCTTTGCAGTGCCTGATCCAGGAGAACGAGATCATTCTTGAAGAAGTAAAAACCATGCCCTGAAATCTTGTTAGCCCTCTCCTGATCTATCAGGCCTAGATCTACGAGAATATCCAGATGGTTCTTGGGTTTGAAATCGAACTTAGGCGGTGTTCCCCATTTTCTAACCACCTTATTATCCCCTTCATCCTTGCCTGCAGGCACAGAATCATGAAGCATGTTCGGTATCCTGAACATATACCAGTCAAGCTTCTCCCTGATTTTCTGGTGTTGGTCTTCAAGTTTTCTGATCTTTTCCGGGATCTCCTTTACCTCCTTGAGCTGGGTAGAAATCGGTTTCTTCTCCCTTTTTAGCTGGGAGATCTCCTGCGTGATCTGGTTTCTTCTGTGTCTTAGATCATCTATCTGCTTCAGCCCGGATCTCCATTTCTCATCAAGAACTATGATCTCATCAACCCATTTCAGCTTTTCCTTATCATCGCGCTTTTTCAGATTGGTTTTTACAAGCTTGGGATCGCTGCGTATCAATTTTATATCTATCATGACTATTTATTGAATTTTGTCATTTATATTACTCGATGAGTCTATTCTTTTTCTAATATCTAACCTTAACCTGTATGTATTCCCATGCCTTGCATATTCCGTCCAACCATTTATCTTTTCATCTAATTTCTCTTTGGATATTTCCCTAGCCACGTAAGCCCCTTTCCAGTCACTCAGTCTCATCCTGAAGCCCCTCAGATTACTCTTTTTCAGAAGCTTGTAATGATAGAATATTCTGAATCCGAGAAAATTGATGCCTTTATTCAGGGGTATTATATTAGACTTCTCTGGATGAAGTTCAAGTTTTATGGTTTTCAGAAATTCTATTATTCTATTTTTGTGCGATTCTAGTTTCTGTTTGTTCCGACTGAATATAACAAAATCATCCAAATATCTGATATAGTATTTTACCCTTAATTTTTGTTTGACAAAATAATCAAGACTGTTTAGGTATATGTTAGCAAATAGTTGACTTGTCAGATTTCCTATTGGCATTCCTTTTCTACATATTCTGGTATTATGATTATCCAGGATTTTCTTTATTATCCACAGGACTTTCTTGTCCCTGATTTTTCTTTTTATGCTGCCAATTATGACATCATGATCGACTGAATCAAAGTAATGTTTTATGTCAACTTTCAATATGTAACCAACAACCATATCACTGTACTTCGAATTTTTCATAAGTTTTCCATTAGCTGTTATTTTTCTTTTGAATTCATCAAATCTTTTAATAGCCTTATGGGTTCCTTTGTTCTTTCTGCTCGCATATGAATCATGTATGAATGTTTTGTCAAATATTGGTTCAATTATGTTACATAATGCGTGATGTACTATCCTGTCTCTGAAATCAGATGCTGAAATGACGCGGGTTTTCGGATCTCTTATTACAAAGGTTTTCAGAGGTTTTGGATTATATGTCATTTCTCTCAATTCTTTTTGTAAATTTAGTATGTTTGTTTGCAGATTTAATTCAAATTTCTTTACATAGTATCTATTTCCTTTTCCCTTTCTCGCCTTCCTATATGCCAGATTAATGTTTTCTGTTGAACAAATTTTATCATATAACTTGTTGTATGTTTTCATAAAAATCCTGACCAGTCTGGACTATTGACGAAAACCATATTGTCGTTTGCGTCGTCCGGCAGCGATTTCGCATTCCAACGCTCGTAGTTCGCATTGACGTTCAGGCACCTATCGTTTATGATAGCTATGTTGCTATGATCATCGTGATGCCAGCTGCTCCTACGAGCAACGGTGTTCGGATAGCCTGTTCACTGAAGTTACACCGTAATTCCAGGTTTGGACTTATGTCTACTAACTGTCATTGCTGAATTTCATGTCATCAACCACAAGGAGTTTCGCCTATGAACAGGCGTATAGTTCAGGGTTCGCCGACTATGTATACAGTTGTAGAGCCGGTTCTGGTCAGGATTATCACTGAGCATTGATAAATTCCTAAAATTAAGAATATTTTTATAAGTCAGATTGGTAAAATTTGTTACTCTCTCTCTCTCTCTACGATTCCAAAGGAAATAGAGGTTGATATATACATGATAGTATAATTTAGAAGTGATCTTATTTATACATTATATTTCTCTTTGAACTGCTTTGCGGTCAGTTTTGCAGCATCATCGTCTATTGATGTCGTTCTTGCCTTTATAATATCCACGGTTTCAGAGTCAATTCTTTCAAATTCCGCTTCGATTTCAGGAAGAGAACCCTGAACTTGACGAACACCACCAATGCCGCTCGCACGCCAACGCCCGCAGAGCGCATAGACGCGCAGGCACCCAGCGCGAGCATCGCGACGCCAGCCGCACCCACGAGCAACGGCTACGTCATATTTGCCGCTCCTGTCATCCTTTCCTGGACTTGGTTCAATATAAAAATGAGTTGTGTGATTTCCGAGCTTCATGTCTCCGGCTTTGTCTGATGTAACTATTGGTATTCCGAATACTTCATCCCACTCCATTATCGCTCTTCCGCCTCCTTCAGGAACCATCACTTCTCCGATTTCTTGGTCTCCTATAATAACGATTCTTGGGAAGTATTTACGTCCCTGTCCATCTGTCTCTGATTTGTCTGCTTTATATCCTTTAGGCACTCTCAATCCTGTTTCTGTCCATTGGAATGCATACCATCCACCGTTTTCCCTTCCGAAAAGATCGTTGAATACTTCTGCTTCCCTTGGATCCTGTCCTGCCTTTTCCAGGGCAAGCTGGATTGCAAGTTCCTCTTCTGCAGTTGACATTCTGTATCCATCTGGTAATTCGTCTTTGGAATCATAGTAGTTTTGTCCTGTTCTTGTGAGTGTTGGTGAATAACTAACTAAGTGACCATCATGACTGTATCTTCCTATGTCTATATATTTTGAGCTAACTGGCTGAATGTCTATTTTCTCTTTCATTTCCAGTATATCTGCACTCATGAAAATAATAGAAAGGAAAGCTTTATAAATGTTTCGGTATGTTACTACTTGAGGGTGTTCTATTAATAAAACATACTTAGAGGAAAATATAACATTCAAGATATATGAAGAATCAAAAGTATATATTATAGAACATAATACTGTTAATGATTAATAGGATGTTTATGGCAAGGATAAGATCCCCTGTGATAGCTGTAGTTGGTCATGTTGATCATGGTAAGACGACTTTGCTAGACAAGATACGAGACACGTCTACTGCAAAAAACGAGCCTGGTCTTATCACACAAAGCATAAGTGCTACCATGATTCCAGTGGATGTGATCAAACACGCATGTGGCAACCTGCTGGAGAAGATGAAAATCATTCTTAATATTCCAGGCCTTTTGTTTATCGATACTCCGGGACATGAAGCGTTCACAACTCTTAGGAAGAGGGGAGGCGCAATAGCTGACCTTGCTGTGCTGGTCGTGGATATAAACGAGGGATTCAAGCCCCAGACTGAGGAGAGCCTGAATTATCTAAGGCAGTTCAAGACACCTTTTGTTGTGGCTGCAACCAAGATAGACCGCATAATCGGATGGAATCCGCAGAAGGATAAGCCATTTTACGTGACATATCAAGAACAGAGCCAGAGGACTCAGGATGAGCTGGAGAAGAAGCTATACGCTTTGATAGGCCAGCTGGGGGCGCGGGGTCTTGATGCAGAGAGGATTGACAGAATATCAGACTTTACAAAACAGATAGCTGTTATTCCTATATCAGGCCATACAGGAGAGGGATTCCCAGAGCTTCTTATGATACTCTCTGGCTTGTCACAGAAGTATTTGAATAAAAGGCTGGAGATCACGCCTGGTGAAGGCAAGGGTACGGTACTCGAGGTTAAGGAATTCAGAGGACTGGGGACAACAATAGACGTGATTTTATATGATGGCGAGATAAACAAGGGCGACACTATTGTTATCGGTGGAAAGGATGTCGTCATAACCAAGGTCAAGGCCTTGTTAGAGCCTGAGCCATTGAAAGAGCTTAAGGCGAGCAATTTCATGCAGATAGATAGCATAGTAGCTGCAGCTGGCATCAAGATTGCTGCATCTGATATAGATAACGTGATCTCTGGTTCACCTCTGAGGGCTGTGAGAAGGGAAGCGGATATTGAAAAGGCTGTGAAAGAGGTAGTTTCAGAGGTGGATGAGGTTGAGATAGATACAAACAAGACCGGAGTGATATTAAAGGCCGACACGCTCGGCGGTTTGGAGGCACTGATAAAAAGCCTTCAGGATAGGAAGATACCGATAAGAAAGGCGTCTGTGGGCAACCTGACAAAGAAAGAGGTCACTGAGAGCAAGGTGATGGAGGATCCTGTAATCATGGTTTTTGGCTCCACAGTCCATTCAGAGATTCTAACGCAAGCAAAGGATAACAATGTGTCAGTTTTCAATTCGAATATAATATATTCACTGATAGATCAGTATACAAAATGGAAGCAGGATGAGACTCAAAGACGTGAGGATCGGATGTTTGCAGCCTTACAACATCCGTGCAGGGTTCGTGTTATCCCGGGATATATATTCAGAGCCAGCAAGCCTGCAGTATTCGGCGTGGAAATATTGAAAGGTGTGCTGAAGCCTAAGTACAGGCTGAAGAAGAACGGGAAGATTATAAGCGAGGTCAAAGAGGTCCAGATGGATGGAAAAAATGTTGAAGAATGCAAAACAGGTGACAGAGTTGCCATCTCCCTGCCAGATGCAACAATAGGAAAGGATGTGAATGAAGGTGATATCCTTGATGTATTCCTTACCAATGATAATATCTCCAAGCTCAGAGCGTTTGAGTCTAAGCTCAGTGCCGAAGAAAGGGAACTGCTTGATGAGATTGAAGCCGCATGAACTTGTTTTATACATAAAATGTAGTGTGTACTTTTTCTAGTGGTATTCATGGTTTAAATGTGTTAGAAACAGTTGTATATTTAAACCGGCGTGATCCAATAAATTTAGAATCATTTGCACAATTAGAGGGAGTGTGAAGATATGTTCTTCATGGAAAATGACGAAGATGAAATGGAAGAGGACGAGGAAGAGGAGTAACTGCTATAACATATCCTCTTTTTCTTTTTTTATTTTCAATCCAGTTTGCTGCTTCCAAAGCCCTTAACACCGCGTTCTGTTTCTTCTAGGGTTTCTACCTCTTTTATCTTGGCCTGGATCACAGGTTGTATTAGCATCTGAGCAATCTTCATGTTCTTATTTATATGAAAATCTTCCTTGCTCAGGTTAATCATCACAACACCTATCTCTCCTCTATAACCAGAATCTATCACACCAGCCATTGTTCTTATACCAGACTTGGAGGCTATACCAGATTTGTCCCATATAAGGCCTACATGATTCTCGGGTATGGCAGTCTTGAGTCCTGTTCTCACGACCCGCCTCTCACCTGGCTTGATTACACATTCCTCTGCTGATCTGAGATCCAGACCTGCATCAGACTTGTAGCTATAAGAAGGTGCTTCAACCTCCTTGTCAACTCTATGAATCTTCAATTCAACCATAATACCATTTTGTATTGAAATAATAAAAACTTCAAGGATAAAAACTGCCGCGAGAATAATTAATTAATGGATCCCAGATTCATCTTGTACAGTGTTGTTGGAATGTTATTAGGAGTAGGTTTATTCATACAAGGTTTCAGATGGCTCAGAAAGAAGAGGATGATAGAAAATATTCCCACTTCGAAGATAAGGTCCATAGCTATGGGTTTGGTGGAAATTTTCGGAGAGGTTGTGCCTCAGAAGAGCACACTACTGAAAAGCCCGTTAAGAGACAAGGATTGTGTTTATTACAAATACACTATAGAAGAGCATAGAAGCGACGGGAAGAATAGTAGATGGGTCAGAATTGACCGTGGTGAAGATGCTGTTCCTTTCTTGCTCAAGGATGCTACAGGTTCTGTTTTGGTTGACTCAAGAAACGCTAAAGTGGATTTGTCCAAGGACTATGAATTCCAGTCAGGCTTCGGCAAGGATCCTCCAGCTACAGTGCAAAACTTTTTGTGGGGCCATAGGATGAGTCATGAAGGATTTTTGGGGTTGAACAAGAAGATGAGATACAAGGAATGGATCATCGAACCTCGAGATAACTTATACGTAATGGGAACAGCGGATGATAATCCCAATGTACCGGATGCTAGCAAAAGACAGGGAGTAGATGATGTCATGATACATAAAGGGGATAACATGTATTACATATCTGACAAGAAGGAGGCTGATCTGCTAAAAAATTTGAGAGCAAAAACTTGGGGCGGATTGGTTTTTGGTGCCCTTCTGATTATTGGAAGTCTGGCAGGTATATTTTTATTCATAGGAGTTCTATAGTTAATAGAGGAATTTGAATGGCTATAGGTTTGGAGATAATCATCGGTGTAATAATTCTTTTAATCGTACTAGTTTTCATAGGATATCTAGTTTCTATCTACAACAGTTTTGTAAGGCTGAGGAACAACATAAAGAAATCATGGGCCAACATAAACGTGCTTCTGAAACAGAGATCCGATGAGCTTCCAAAGCTTGTGGCCTCTGTCAAGGGCTACATGAAGCATGAGAAAACACTCTTGACACAACTGACAAAGGCAAGGACACAGTTCTTGAACGCTACAACCATGTCACAAAAGGCTGCAGCAGACAATATAATATCGGGTGCGTTGAAGAGTTTATTTGCTGTTGCAGAGAACTACCCGAATCTGAAGGCTAATGAGAACTTCATGCAGCTCCAAGACCGCATCAGCGGACTGGAGAACGAGCTTGCAGACAGGAGAGAATTCTACAACGACAGCGTCAACACATATAACATCCGAATGGAATCCTTCCCAGACATGTTTGTTGCGCGCATGATGCACCTAAAGCAGGAGAGCATGTTTCAGGTTGCGGAGAAGGATATGAAAGACGTCGAGATCAAGTTCTAGAAGTTAAACTTAAAAAATATACACTCAATCTTAATTTAGGAGTATGTTTTCATGAAAGTTCAAGGCAGACATTACAGAACTATTTGGATCAAGGATGGAGTTGTACAGATAATTGACCAGAGGAATCTTCCGCATGAATTTGTCATAGAGGATTTGAAAAGCGTGGATGATGTTGCGCGCGCCATCAAGGAGATGCACGTCCGCGGCGCTGGCCTGATAGGAGCAACAGCAGGCTACGGGATGCACATAGCTGCCAAAGAGGCATCAAAGGATGATTTTGATAACCAGGTTATGCAAGCAGGCGAGAAGCTGAAGGCTACACGACCTACTGCAGTAAATCTTGCATGGGCCGTAGATAGGCAGCTTGAGGCTATGAAACAGGGTAACTCGCCAGAAGAGAAGATAGAAATAACTCTGAAAACTGCGAGTGAGATAGCTGACAAGGATGCTGAATTCTGCAGGCGCATTGGAGAGCATGGAATGAAGATTATAGAAGAAATAAGTCAGAGAAAGAATGGAGACACTGTGAACATACTCACACACTGCAACGCAGGCTGGCTTGCATTCGTGGATTACGGCTCTGCAACTGCGCCCATTTACGCAGCCTTTGACAAGGGCATCAAGGTTCATGTCTGGGTGGACGAGACCAGGCCCAGAAACCAGGGAGCCAGGCTGACTGCTTGGGAACTAGGCGAGCACGGAGTCCCATATACAGTGATATCAGATAATGTGGGAGGTCATCTCATGCAGCACGAACTTGTAGACATGGTCATAACAGGTACAGACAGGACTTCATACACAGGTGATGTGGCAAACAAAATAGGAACCTACCTGAAGGCACTCGCAGCAAAGGATAATGAGGTGCCATTCTATGTGGCTCTGCCGTCATCCACATTCGACTGGGTTATCAGGGACGGTGTCAAGGAGATACCAATAGAACAGCGCGGAGATGAGGAAGTCAAGTACGCACGCGGTCTGGTTGACGGCAAAATCAGGGAAGCCCTACTCACACCTCAAAATGCGAAGACTGCAAACTATGCCTTCGACGTCACTCCTGCAAGGCTTGTAACGGGCCTGATCACAGAGAGAGGTATCTGCGAGGCAAGTGAAGAAGGCGTGCTTGGTTTGTATCCTGAGAGGAAGTAGTCAACATATTTTAGAAAAAGCTACAAACTACATTTTTGACCACTCAACTATTATGTATAAGGTTTATAACTCCCCGAATATTATGAATATCATGAATAAAAACAAAAAAGAATATCACGATTACCCAAAAAGAGTATGATGAATGGCATCGAAAGCGCAAGGAATACGACTCAAAAATTGACAAAGAGCACGAGCTCTGTCACAAGAAATGGGCATCACAGTAAAGAAAGAGTAAAAACCCATATTCTAACAATTACTGATTTTGATTATTGCTGCTAATATCTTTTAGGCTGGAATCTCTTTTAACATCAGAATTATGAGAAGTTGCGACGAAGGAGCAAAATTTGGGTGAAGCCCGAGCTGAGGCATTTCTCGTTAAATTCCTGTTAAGTGAGGTGAAGGCGAAGCCCGAAAGTGCAACGTCCCTTGAGTTTGCCCTTCAACCCGTTATTTTTCATCAAGATATGAATTGATTGCTTTATCAATAATTGTAATATCCTTGATTTTTTTACTTTTAGGATTTTTACTAAACTCCTTAATCCATTCAATACAGTCATCAATATTTTCAACAACTAAATCAGAAAAGGCCAATAAAAAAGGATGAATCCAATCATCTATTTCTGTACCATCAAAGACAATATTTGATCTTCTATGATGAGTATTTTTTGGAATGACTGAAATTACAGGTTTAGAAAAGTATTTTGCAATGACCATCTCTTGTGCAGTTCCTACTCCAAGTTTTTTCTTGGAATCAACAATAATAATATCAGCAGTTTTTACAAGATTAGCATCGTGACCAACTAATTGCAAAGATTTAGTTTCGTCTCTCCACGCATCTCCATCTATAATTTCAACATTTGGAATTTGTGAAAGCTTTTCTTTGTATTCAACTTTCCAATCATTCCAATTTTCTCTCACATCATCTCCTTTTGGAATTGAACCGATTAAACAAATTTTAAGTGTCATATGTTTAGTAAAAATCTTTTATTATATAAGCTTTATTCTTATAGGGTTGAAGGGCAAATTTCATTTAACATCAGGATTTAGAGAAATTTGAGAAAAGAAGCGGAGAAAATTTGGGAAAATGGCGAGCCGAGTGATTTTCCTTTTATCCCTTGTTATACGAGGGTGAGGAGCGATAGCGACGAAAGCGCAGCGTCCCCAAGTGAGCGAAGCGAACGCAGCGTATGACGCAGGAGGCACGTTTCGGGCGAGCACAGCGAGCTTTCATATACAACATTTAGGGGACACTCTCGTTAGAAAAAATCGGGGCTAATCAAATTATGTTTCCCTTTTTTAATTCAAAAAAGCATTTGGCACAAGCAGAGACATCACCTAAAGCATCATGGGCGTTATCAAAAGATGTGCTAAATAATTTCTGATGTAACTCTGTGAGTGTTGGCCATTTATATCCGTAAGGTCCGGGAATTTTGCAGAAATCTGTCGTTGCCTTCATTGTACATATTTTATTTATTGAAGAAAGAGTATTATCAATCTTAGCCCTGATTAATTCAGAACCTACAACTTTCTCATCAAAGTTCAGTTTATGGGCTATGAGCAAACTTGAATTTTTGAGCAAAAGCGAAAATTCATTTAGTGCTTTTTTCAATGGAATGCCTGATTTAATTGCTTTTTCTGTTGTAATTCCATGAATCTTAGTGGCATCTTGAGGAATTTCAAAATTCTCTGGCTTCACGATATAACTTTGTTTTGTAATTTCTTTCCCAGAATCATCGCACTGCAACCATGCAATCTGAACCAATCTTGGCCAATTATCCAAATCTGATACTGGGGCACTCCAACTTTTCGGGAGTCCTGTTGTTTCTGTGTCAAAAAATAAATACATTTATTTCACCATATTTTTAGCGGAAACAATGCCTATAAGACGTGTAAGCTCCAATTCAAATTCCCTTGATACATCAGAAGCCCCACTTATAGCATGGGCTGTTTCATGGAGCAAAGTTCCAGCGTAATCTTTCAAATTTTTTAATTGATTTCTTTTGATTATGATGTTTGTTCCATCCCATAATCCGGAGGCTTCGTTAAATGAACTGTCAAGACGCATAGTTTCGGAGATTAATATTTTCTTTACATTACGTGGCTTCCCGCCAATTAAATCAAGAATATCATCTGTTTTATCAAATATCTCTCTTTCTTTTTTGTTGAGTTTTTTTGCGTCTATAAAATTGAATTTGAAATTGTCATTCCATTCTTGGGTATATTGTTCCAAATCTCTTATTGGGTTGCCATCATAATCTTCTGAGTCTTTAATTTTCTCTTTTACTGTTTCTGGTACTATTATGACTTGAATGCCTGATGATTTTGCATCATCTACCATGTTTCTGGCATCAAACATTTCCATAGAAGTAAGGAAAATTACTTTTTTCAATGAATTCAATAGTTTACAGGCGTGTACTGCGATGTCGATCCAAGTAAGTTCATCATGGCATTTTCCGCTATCATACTTGGATAAGTCTGCTGTTAGCAATTCGGCGATTTTTTCGCTTTTGCATTGCAGAAGAATATCTTTTACACGTTGGGTATAAGCAGTTCTGCCAACATTGGTTCTTTCTCTATTGAGAGCTTTTCGCATTGGTTTTGTTACAGAAGTTATGTTATAAGAGAAAAGGAAGTTTTCCTCTTCTGCAACTAATAAACCCCCAATGTATATTCTCGCAGTTTTGCTTTTAGTGTAAACTTCTCCGACATTGGCTTTTTCGAGTAACTTTTCATCTGAAAATATAAGAAAGAAATTCTTTGCAGCATCAATGTGTTCATCTTTACAATTTTCTAGGATTACGTCTGTACCTACGAATTTTTTATCTTCGGGTTCTTCAATCAGAGCGTGCAGTGTTTCAATATTACCAAAGTCATGTTTAGGTGATTTTGCAGTGGTAATCTTCCCATATTTTGAGTAAATTGTTACGCCGATTTTCTTTCTATTGAAAGTTGCGAGAGCATCTTTTAGGCCAACACCAAACTTTCCAATGACTTTATCTGGATTTTTAAGTTTTTCATCATTCTCATTTTGTGTCAGATGATTGTACTGGATTCCTCGTCCAAAATCTCTGATGTGCCAATTATTTTGTTTATCTTTGAATATCTGAATTTTTTTTGTATTGGTTAATTGTTGCTCATCAATAGCATTAGCTATCACTTCACGTATTGCATGATGGATTTCCCAATGCTCCAATACTGTCTCGATATTCAAATCAAATTTTTTCATCTAATTAGCCCAGATTTTTATAAAAACACTTGAGTATTTATATTTGTTGTGTGTTCTTGTCCGGTGTCAAGTGGGCAGGTTCATTAAGAGAGTGTCCCCTTTCAAGTTTTAGTGCCTCCGAGTAATATGTCGCTTAA
>Ga0210057_1005373_pt1 | contig 16478 bp, 17 predicted proteins | sample CryGeyCG2114_010_2_FD_183968 | JGI IMG/M metagenome (GOLD analysis project Ga0210057, IMG submission 183968) | Groundwater microbial communities from aquifer - Crystal Geyser CG10_big_fil_rev_8/21/14_0.10 (SPAdes) (version 2) | ecosystem: Environmental > Aquatic > Deep subsurface > Groundwater ...
AGTCTTTCTTGTTCCGCCACTTTTATATCGGGGCGTAGTGTAATGGCCGCACGAGTCTTTTGGGAAGATTTAGTCCGAGTTCGAATCTCGGCGCCCCGACAAATAAATTTATTATGTTACATCTATTTAACAGCTTAACCCACAAAATAGAAGATTTTAAGCCCATCAAAGCCGGCTTGGTTAAACTTTATGTCTGCGGTCCGACGGTTTATAACTATGCCACCATCGGCAATCTCCGGGCTTATATTTTCGCTGACCTTTTAAAACGCTATCTTGAATACCGAAATTTTAAAGTAAAACATGTCATGAATATAACTGATGTAGGGCATCTTACATCAGATGCCGATATAGGAGAAGATAAATTACAAAAAGCTGCAAAAAAAGAAAGAGTTACGGCCTGGGACATTTCAAAAAAGTACACCGAACAGTTTTTAAAAGATATCGTTGAATTAAATATCCAACCGCCCCGCATTTTATGTAAGGCGACAGACCATATAGCGGAACAAATCGCCCTAATCAAAAAATTAGAGCGAAAAAAATATACTTATAAAACTTCTGACGGAATATATTTTGACACTTCCAAATTTTCTCATTACGGGGAGTTAGCAAGATTGGATATCGCGGGTTTAAAGGCCGGGAAAAGAATTGTTATGGGGGAAAAGAAAAATAAAACCGACTTCGCTCTTTGGAAATTCTCCAAACATGGAAAAAAAAGAGATATGGAATGGGATTCTCCCTGGGGAAAAGGATTTCCTGGTTGGCATATCGAATGTTCTGCTATGAGCATGAAATATCTTGGCGAAACATTTGACATCCATACTGGAGGGATAGACCATATTCCGATACATCACACCAATGAAATCGCCCAATCGGAAGCGGCCACCGGCAAAAAATTCGTCAATTACTGGCTGCATAACGCCCACCTAATCGTGGAAGGGCAAAAAATGTCCAAGTCGCTCGGCAATTTTTACACCCTTAAAGACATTAAGGATAAAAAATTAAATCCTCTGTTGTTGAGGTTAATTCTGTTAAAAACCCATTACCGGCAGACCCTGGACTTTTCTTTCAAAAATTTTAATGAAGCCAAAGCCATCGCTTCAAAATTCCTGAACTTTCTCATTGAATTGGATTTTGTCCGGAACAAACCCCGACGCCTAAAAGGGTCGGGGCTCCGACCGCGAGCGTCGGAGGAATTAGAAATAAAACCGACAATAACCGAAAACCGGAAAAAATTAGAAGAAGCGCTTGATGACGACTTAAACATCAGCGCGGCTATGGCTGAATTATTTAATTTCATGAATGGAACCAATAATTTAATGAGTAAAATCAACGCCGGCCAAGCCAAAGAAATAAAGAATTTTATTTTTGAAATTGATTCGATTTTGGGCTTTATTGAACCACTTTATCGGGAATACCAAAAAAAATTAAAGGGTTTGCTTAGCGATAAAACCGTTAAATCGCTTATTTCCCGGAGAAACGAATTAAGAAAAAATAAAAATTACAAAGAAGCCGACGAAATCAGGAAAAAACTGCTTAAAAAAGGAATAATAATAAACGACTCCGAAAAAGGCCTTAATACCCGTTTAGCCGATATTTTATAGGGAAAACAGCCTGTCGAATTCCTCCATTTGCTCAAGAAATTGCCGGTTAAGATTCTTGATAATCGCGGATTTGATTTTTAAATCCAGGAGATTACCGGTGGCCGCCTGCCGGTATTCGGACTTGGAAGTGGCAAAAGCAAAATTAAGATTGGATAAAAACTGGTCCAGAAGCGATTTATATTGCATAAAATTAGTCAGCAGCGAAGTTTCCGTGGTGATAGCTTTAATCGCCAGCTCCTGGCTTTTCGAGGAAGAAAATTTATCCAAAGATTCCGCCATTTTCTGCACTTCATTGCCCAATCTGACGGCCTGATTCAACGCCTCCTGATTTTTGTTTCTGGCTTCTTCAATCAAGCCAACCGCCTTGCCATAATCCTTGTTTAAATCCAAAGAATTTATTTCCGCAATTTCCTGAGCGGTTTCCGAAGACAATTCAACGATTATCTGGCTGATTTCCGCTCCCCGTTCGCGGGCGGTTAGAAATTCGGCCGGCGGCTTTTCCGAAGGCCGACTGACAAAAAACGAAATCCCATAACCGATAAGAACCAGTAAAACCAAAACAATAATCAATACAACCCAGTTTGGTATTTTTCTAAAAACTTTTTTATTCATTTTCTTGACCCCGTTAGAAATCTTGGACAAAAAGAATTATTTAAATTCTTTTTGTGATTCCTCGGTTTAATTAATATATTGACCTTATTTTAGCTTTATAAAAATAAAAATATCCTATAACAAATTTCTAACGGGGTTGACTTTCTAATCGCTATCAATAGTATTTATAGATTATATCCAAGATTGATGCCATAATAAAGAGGCGGGAAAAGCGGGCCTTCGCTCACTAAAGCGGGGTTACGGCGCCGCGAAAGCGGGATTAGTATAGTGGCAGTACGACTCTCTTCCAAGGAGTAAGCGCCAGTTCGATTCTGGTATCCCGCTCAGGTAACTTATTCCTCGTTCCATCGTTTTAACTTATGAAAGAAGAAGGAGAAATAATAAAAAGGGCCAAAAACCGGGATTCGGAGGCTTTTGGGTTGCTTTACGACCAGTATCAGCCGGCTATTTACCGGTTCATTCTTTTAAAAATCAGCGACAAAACCGCCACCGAAGATTTGACCCACCAAGTTTTTTTAAGCGCCTGGCAAAATATTGAAAATTATAAATTCCGGGGCTTTCCTTTTTCAAGCTGGCTTTACCGGATTGCCAATAATGCCGTGATTGATTATTACCGGACCGAGAAAAAAAATATTAATCTGGAAAACATTGAAGAAGCCGCGGCCGTTAATAACCTGGAAGAAAAAATAGACCAGAAAATCGAGCTAAACATAATAAAAGCGGCCATCAAAGAGCTCCCGGACGAACAGCAATCAATCATTATAATGAAATTCGTGGAAGAAATGAACAACGGAGAAATCGCCGCCATTCTCGGAAAAAACGAAGGGGCCATCAAAACTGCCCAACATCGGTCTCTTGAAAATATTAAAAAAATTGTCAATGGAAAATATAACCGAAAAACTAAAGAAGCTTAAAGACATCCAGCCGGACGCCGGATACAGCCAGCATTCCAAACTGGTTATTTTGGCTACGCCGATTTCTCCGGAAAAAACCCGGGCTTCCGCGCTAACCGAGGCCTTAAAGGGGCTCAAAGAAATTCGGCCGGATATGGATTACAGCCGGGTTTCAAAAACGGCTATTTTGGCGGCTCCGTTTATTCCCCGGAGACAGCCGATTTTCAATTGGCAATTGGCCTTTACCGTGGCCGGAATGCTTTTGGTCCTTATTTCCGGCAATCTGATACATAATTTAAAACCCACGGCTCCCAACCTTAACGCCCAGGCCCTCGAAACCGAATTCGCGAATTTAAATATTGATATCCAATTGGCTAAAATCGATTATTCGCAAAAAACAGACGAAACAGTTTCGCTGGCTCTTAAAGAGATAACCACAAAACAGACCAGCCATCTTAACCCGATTATTTTGGAATCGGAACAGACCCGGTTAAACGACCAACCCCCGGATAATAAAGATATAGATAATCTGTTGGATCAAATTTTATTATGAAGAAAATTATTAAATATTTCGTCCTGATTTCCGCCGCTAGCCTGATAGCGGTTAATTCCGCTTCGGCCGAACAGTCGGCTAACCTTCAGCAATCTTTCGATAAAATCAAAGAAAGCGTCCAGGATGTTAAAGAGGGAACTAAGAATCTAATCACCACCAAAGAATCGGAAAATTTAAGCCCCGAGGAAAAAGAAAAACAGGAATTGGAACAACGGGTGGATATTTTCGCTAAAATTTTAAACCTTTCAATTAAAGAAGCCGAAGACACTGTCAGCCAGCTCAAAAGCTTGAAAAATCTGGAAGAAAAAGCTGTTTCTTCGAAAAAACAATTCATCAAAAATTTTGAAGAATTCCTGAAATTTTACAATGAGCAGCAAAATATCATGGAAAAGCCGGAAGAAATCGATTTGGCGAAAATCAAGGAGATAGCCCAATCTTTCAAGGATTGGCGGGAAACAAATTACAATCAGGAATTAGCCGCCGCCACCGCTTTTCTTTTGATAAACCGGCAAGAAACCATTCTGGAAATGGCCAGCAACAGATTCGTTAAAATATCTTCAGATATCGGAAAACTCAAAAAAAATAATCTTAAAGGCGTGGAAGGATTGGAAAAAATGCTGAACTTAGCCACTGAAACCCTTAAAGACGCCAAGAATCTTTATTCTGAAGCTAAAGACGGCTTCTGGCTGATTAAAGATAAGCTTTCTATTGCCAGTTCAACCACGGCCAGCTCAACGCTTACAAGCACCTCAACGCCGGTTGCGGCCACTTCTACCGAAGAAATAATCGCTCCCAAAACATCGGTTCCGGTTGAAAATACAAGTTCAACCAACAGCACTTCAACCCCTTCGATTTCAATCGAAGACCAATTTTTGTCAATCAAAGGTCTGATAGGAGATTCCCTGAATAAAATCAAGGAAACTTATCAGATTTTTATTGAAATGAGTAACTTCGTAAAGAAGTTGCTCATTTAGCAATGAGTAATTTTGTCAAAAAATTACTCATTTGATAAACGGGCGGCTTTGCCCCCACACCAATTGAGTTTTTGTCCGTCAGCGGACGGACTGATTTTTCAGGAAAATTACGCTCTGTGTTTTGCTTCTTGAACTTTCTGAAAAACTTAGATTAGAAAACATATTAAACTCAATTGGTGTGGGGGCTTTGTGAGGAGGCTGCTTAACGCAAAACTAAAAACCCCGATTTAATCGGGGTTTTTAGATATCTTTAAAGATTTATTTGACCGCTTCTTTAAGAACTTTTCCGGCTCTGAATTTTGGTTTAATTGCGGCTGCAATTTGAATTTTTTCACCCGTCTTGGGGTTAACTCCCATTCGAGCCGCCCGTTTAACCACGCGAAAAGCGCCAAATCCCGTGACATTCACCTCTTCGCCTTTAGCTAAAGTTTTAACAATAGTATCAAAAAGAGCGTCAACCACTTCCTGAGCCTGTTTTTTGGTTTCAAGGCCGGCTGCGCTCATTACTGCTTCTACCAAACCATCTTTTTTCATAGATAGAAATTTATTCGTTTTAGTAATACTTAATCGACCTTTGGCCTCAAAAGCATAGCATAATACTGATAAAAATCAAATATCAATCAATTTTTATCTATGTTTCTCAATTTTTATCAATTTATTCCTAATAGATAAACTTGGATAAAAGCCGCTTCGCGGCGAGAAAAATAGAGAAAATATTGATAATAAGTTCTACCTGGCATACTCCACCGCCCTAATTTCCCTGATGACATTAATTTTAATCTCGCCCGGGTATTGCAATTCCGATTGAATTTTGGTGGCAACATCTTTCGCTAAACGCAGGGCTCCGAAATCATCGATTTTTTCCGGCACTACAAAAACCCTAATCTCCCGGCCGCCCGAAACCGCATAAGCCATTTTCACGCCTTCAAAGCTCAAAACCAATTTTTCCAAATCTTCAAGCCGCCGCAGATAATTTTCCAGGGTGTCGCGCCGAGCACCGGGGCGAGCGGTGGAAAGAACGTCGGCTGCCGCCACGATATAAGATTCGGGCGTCGCAAAAGGATAATCCTCATGATGCGCCTCCATCGCTTTAATCACTTCCTCGCCGATACCGTATTTTTTAAGAATTTTTCTGCCTAATTCCACGTGATTGCCTTCAATTTCGTGGTCAATGGCTTTGCCGATATCGTGAAGTAGGGCGCCTTTTTTCGCCACTTCCACGTTAACACTCAGTTCCGAAGCCATCATTCCGGCCAAATGAGCCATCTCAATGGAGTGAATTAAAACATTCTGGCCGTAACTGGTGCGGTAATTAAGCTTCCCCAAAAGGAAAATAATTTCTTTGGGCAAATCAAGAATGCCAACTTCATAAGCCGCTCCTTCGCCGATTTCCTTGATGCGCTGGTCGATTTCCTGCTTGGCTTCCTCGACTTTTTCCTCGATTTTTACCGGCTGGATTCTGCCGTCGCGGATTAATTTTCCCAAAGCCATTTTGGCGATTTCGCGCCGCAGAGGATCAAAAGAAGAAATAGTGATGCTTTCAGGCGTTTCGTCAATAATCACTTCAACGCCGGTTAACCGTTCAAACGCCCTGACGTTTCTTCCTTCCCGGCCGATAATTTTGCCCTTTAGTTCTTCGTTGGGAATCGTCACCACGCTAGTTGTCAGATCAGCCACGTGAGAACGGCTGTAGCGCTGAAGCGCCGATGTAATCACCTCAAGAGCCTTCTTTTCAATCAAATCTCTTTTCTCTTTCTCGAATTTCTGCAGTAAAGAAACCAGCTCGTCATGATGAAAGCTTTCCAAATTTTTGAGAAGCTGCTCGCGGGCCTGCTGATGGTTGAGACCGGAAATTTTTTCCAGTTTTCCGACGGCGTCTTTTTCTATTTCTTCAATCTTGGTTTTCGCTCCTTTTAATTCTTCCAGTCCTTTTATCAAATTTTTTTCCCGGCCGTCAATATCCTGGCCTCGTTTATCCAAGAGGTCTTCTTTTTTCAGCAATCTTTCTTCAAGACGATCAAACTGGCCCTTGCGGTTTTTATCTTCCTGCTGGGCTTCTTCTAAGAGATCGGTCGCCTTAATTTTGGCGGCTGAAATTATTTCTTCAGCCTGAGATTTGGCGGTTTTGACCTGTTCCCGAATTTTGACTTCGGTTGAATTGAGCTGGCGAAGAGCGAAAAACTGTCTGATTAGATAACCCAAAATCAACCCCAACACCACCAAACCTCCCACTGACAAAGAGGTTAAAGTCATAAATATAATTGTTAATTAAAAAATTCATTAATAAAAAATAAAAAGTTTCGACTTTTTAAGATTATAAAGTAGAATAAATAGAAATGCAATCCCTCACCCTTGGAAGATTGCGAAGTTTTTGTATTTTCGTTTATTCAAAGCTATCCTTAAACAAAGGGTTAAATTCTATTATTCTAAAATAATCAATGAATTTCCGCTTCAACAAAGAAAAATATCTTCCAAGGGTGAGGGACAAAAAAATCCATATTATCGGGATTAAAGGAATCGGGATTTCAGCCCTAGCCCAGTTTTTTGCCGGCGCCGGCGCCAAAGTAACCGGCTCGGACACCTCGGAAAGCTTTCCGGCCGACGCCGCCCTCAAACGGCTTAAAATCCCGATAAAGCCATTTTCGCCAAAAAACATCAATTCAAACCTTAATTTGGCAGTTTATTCCTCGGCTTACAATAAAAATCATCCCGAAATCAAAAAGGCCATTGAACTGGGAATTCCTCTTAAAAGCTACGGCGAAGCCCTGGCGGAAACTTTCAACAACGGAAAAAATAAAATCGTAGTCGCCGGCTCGCACGGCAAAACCACGACCACGGCCTTGATAGGCCATCTTTTGGGCACCGCGGGTTATCAGCCCACGGTTTTTGTAGGCGGAGTCAGTAATAACTGGCGCAGCAACTTTAAAAAAGGTCCCTCACCCTTAAAATTTAAGGGTGAGGGATTAAAATGGGTGGTGGCCGAAGGCGATGAATACCAAAAAAAATTCCTTTCTTTAAAGCCCGATTACCTTTTAATTACCAATATAGATTTTGACCACCCCGACTGCTTTAAAAGCATAAAAGAGTACCGCCGGACTTTTGAGAAGTTAAAGAAGCAAACCAAGAAAGAAATCTTGCTCGGCCGGAAAATCTCCGGTAATTTCAGGAAATTTCTGGCGAAAATCGATTTCCCTCTTTTGGGAGAAAAAAACAAAGAAAATGCTTTTTTGGCTTACCGACTGGCCAAAAAATTAAAAATTCCCAATAAAAAAATCAAAACCGCTTTTGAAACTTTTAAAGGAATCAAGCGCCGGATGGAATGCGTCAGGCGTCAAGCATCAAGCGTCAAGTTTCAAGCTTCAAGTTTTATGATATATGATGACTACGCCCATCATCCCGAAGAAATAAAAGCCACTCTTTCGGCCCTCAAAGAGCGATACCCCGATTATAAGCTTCTGGTTATTTTCCAGCCCCACACTTTTTCGCGCACCAAAGCCCTTTTAAAAGAATTCGGCCGGTGCTTCAAGAAAGCCGATTTTGTTTATCTTTTGCCCACTTTTGCCTCGGCCCGGGAACAGAAACCCAAAGAAAACATAGACAAAATTCTTTTTGAAGAAGTCAAAAAACACCACCCGCAAGTTCAATCTCTGTCCTTTAATTTTAATATATCGACGTCCGACGTCGATATATTACTAAAAAAACTAAAAACTAAAAGTCATAAGCTAAAAGCTATTTTACTGACCTTAGGCGCAGGCGATGTTTACAAGATAGCGGAGAAATTGGCCGATTGCTCTTTTTAATTAATTTTTGACAAAAAACAGGGATAGACTAAAATAACTGGATAGCTTTTTAACAACAAAAAAAGGAGGTAAAAATGAGGAGAATAATCTTGATGGGGATAATTCTTTTTTTCTTGCCGGGCGTTTCGCTGTTGGAAGCCCAGGAAAAACCGGACTCGGTGTCGGCTGAAAAAAACCCCCAGGAAAATAAAAAAGAGAAAGGAGCGATAGAAAGGTTTTTGAATCCTGAAGCCGAAGCCAGCGTCATTTACCCCCGGGAAATGAATTTATTTGAGGAAAGCTTTAACAACTGCCTGGTTCTTTGCGAAAGCGTAAACAACTGGAAAGCAGACGAATTCCTCAAAGGCAAAATTGCCCTTCCGGAACCAGTGTATTTCAAAACCAGAAGAGATATGGACATTTCTTATGGAAAAGATAAAGCATTGGATTTCGGCAGAAAAGATTTCGCTTTCGGTTTGAGCTGGTATGACGGCAGAAATAAAGCAAAAGACGAAAACGGCAGAAAAAATTTCAAATTCGGGGTTGAAGTCGGCGTTGACGGGAATGAAACGGAATTTTTAGCCGGTATTAAGAAAAAATTTTAGAGTTTGATCTAAAAACCCGCTTTCTGAGAAAGCGGGTTTTTTATTTTCAGCCGAACAAACTTTTCTGCCCCAGCGGCGAACCGGATTTTTTCCCCTTGGAAAATATTTTAACAGTGCCGTATTCGCCGTCATAGCCGGGCAAAATAAACAGCTCGCTTTTTCTGACTTTCATAATCCCCTCAACGATTTTTGGCAAGGTTATTTTTAAAAGCTCGGCTTCGGCCAAATCAAGAAGAATCCTGAATTCGTTGCCGCCTTTAGAAATCAATTTCCCATATTCTTCCGTTACCAATTTTGTCGCCTTACCCTGGCCCAAGGCCTCGGCGATAATTTCAGCCAAAGGCACCAAGCTTTTAAAAGGAACCGGATTTTTTGGTTTGTAATTTTCTTCCCGGTCAGCCAGTTCCTCCACCCGGGACATTACCCCGATAGTCAAGGATTTCCCGCAAACCGGGCAGAGACCGTGGTATTTTTTGGTTTCTTTGGGCGACAATCTCACCTTGCAAAGCCGGTGGCCGTCATAATGGTATTTCCCCTCTTCCGGAAAAAATTCAACGGTGTATAAAAATTTTTCTTTGTCTTTCTCTTTGAGAATTCTTTTAATTTCATCAAAAGAAAGTTTTTCCGGCGCGATTTCAAAAACGCAGGCCTCGCGGCCGAGATTAGGCAAACTGTGGGCATCTGAATTGGAAATCAAAGTGTATTTATCAAGCTGGGACAAGCGCCAATTCATCGCCGGGTCGCTTGAAAGCCCGGTTTCCAAAGCAAAAATTTTATCGGACATTTCCTCAAAACATTCTTCAATTGAATTAAAACCGGACATGGAGCCAAAAATGGAAAACCAAGGCGTCCAGGCGTGGCAAGGCACCAAAAAACATTTCGGGTCTACTTCTAAAACGATTTTTAAAAGCTCTTTGGCATCAAGTCCCAGAATCGGCCGGCCGTCGGACTTAAGATTGCCTATCCAGCCCAGCTGGGTAATTATTTTTTTTACCGCTTCCAAACTCGGCGCGAAAATCAGATTATGGACGCGCCGCCCTTTATTTTTCTTGGTATAGATGCTGGAAATTTCGGAGGTTAAAATAAATCGGGTGGCATCCGCCGATTTATTGGTTTTTAGGGCAAAAAGCCCCGGCTCGCGCTCTTCAAGTTTTTTCTGAATTTCGGAAAACCAGACCGGATGAGTGAAATCGCCGGTGCCTAAAATGGTAATGCCTTTTTTCCGCGCCCAGCTGTCCAGATTTTCCAAAGTCATTTCCTTGGAAACGGCTCGCGAATAAGGAGAATGAATGTGAAAATCGGCGATTTGTCTCATAGATTCAATGATTTTTTAATAGTTATCCCACTTATCGGCAAAGCGTTTTTATCGACAATTTTCAGGCCGTTGTAATTTTTCGGGTTATGGGAAGCTGTAATTATTACCCCGCCGCCGGCTTTCAGTTTTTTTACCAGAAAATAAAACATCGGCGTGGTTGCCAAGCCCGCCTTTAGAATTATGAATTTTGAATTATGAATTATGGGTTTCTTGTTTTTATTCTTAATTCCTAATTCATTATTCATCATTCCCTTTATCGCGGCGCGATAAAGCTTAGGGGAACTCAACCGCGCGTCATGAGCGATGATAATTTTCCCGGAATTAAAAAATTTGCCTAATCTTTCAACGATTTCCGAAACTACTTTTTCGTTTATTTCGCTCGGATATTTTCCCCTAATATCATTGGCTTTAAAAATTCCGGGATTGATTTTTAATATAGTTGTCATCTTGTTAATTCTAAACCCCTCACCCTTGAAGGATAAATTATTTTTGCGAAGTTATAAAAACAAAAAATCAATATTTCATTGATATCCCCTTCTTCTTATAATATAATGGAAAATAGAATAGAATTAAACTACTTCGCAATCCTTCAAGGGTGAGGGGTAAATGAAGATAAATTTTATGGCAAAAGAAAAAAGAGCAAAGACGAAAGAAATGAATTCTTCGCTTCGTCCCGAAGCCAAAAAAAGCGTATTTGCGATAGTTTTTGCGGGCCTGGCGGTAATTTTGTTTTTGGCCAGCTTTAAGCAAGCCGGACCGGTTGGCAATTTCGCATACCGGGCCCTTAATTATCTTTTGGGCTGGGGCTATTATCTTCTGCCTACAATTCTGTTGCTGGCAGCTTTAGCCATTATCACTTCAAAACAAAGAAAAATATTCGGATTTACTTTATTGGGCGCCGTTCTGTTTCTGATTTCCGGCTTAGGCGTGATTGATTTATTAAACAGCGGCGGAGGCGGTCTGATAGGCAAATTCATCGGCGCTTTAGAAACCCCGTTTGGAAAACCGGCCAGTTTGGTTATCACGATAACCCTGTTATTCGCTTCAATGGTCATCACTTTTAATATTCCTTTAAAAATTTCCCGCCGGATAAAACAAGCAAAAATCAAAGAAACGGAAACCGAACCCGAAGAAGAAACGCCGGCTGAAGAAACTCATATCACCATCAAATCCCAGGAAACGCCTTCCCGAAAAGAAAAAGAAAAAAAAGAGCCGCCGGAAGAAATTATTATTCCTCCCAAAAAAACCCTGGTTTTTAAAAACTACACCGCTCCGCCTCTGGATTTATTGAAATCTTTCAGCGAAAAACCGACAATCGGCGATTTACGAGCCAACGCGAACATCATAAAAAGAACTATGGACAGTTTCGGCATTCCGGTGGAAATGGGGGAAATCACCGTCGGTCCCGCGATTACCCGCTACACCCTCAAGCCCGCCGAAGGAGTAAGGCTTTCAAAAATAACCGGCCTAAGCCAGGATTTGGCAATGGCTTTGGCCAGCCACCCTATCAGGATTGAAGCGCCGATACCCGGGAAATCACTGGTCGGCATTGAAGTTCCGAACAAAGCGGCGGCCTTGGTCCGTTTGGGCAGCCTTATCTCTTCGCCGGAATTCCAGAATTCCGGCCAATTGGGCTTTGTGCTGGGCCGGGACGTTGAAGGCAAGCCGATTTTCGCCAACATCGATAAAATGCCCCACTTGCTCGTGGCCGGCGCCACCGGCAGTGGCAAATCAGTCATCATCCATTCGCTTCTGATTTCTTTGCTTTATAAAAATTCTCCTTCAACCCTAAAACTAATTTTAATAGACCCCAAAAGAGTGGAACTTTCAAATTACGACGGCATCCCCCACCTTATCGCTCCGGTCATTACCGAGAGCAAATTAGCCATTAATGTTTTTCGGTGGGCCATTCAAGAAATGGAACGGCGCTATAAACTTCTTTTGGAAGCCGGCAGCCGCGATATTCAAAGCTACAACGCCAAATCCGGAGAAACCTTGCCTTATCTTCTTATAGTGATAGACGAACTGGCTGATTTAATGGTGACTTACGGCCGGGAGGTTGAAGGGTTAATTATCCGCTTAGCTCAAATGGCCCGGGCGACAGGCCTGCATTTGGTGGTATCCACTCAACGGCCATCGGTGGAAGTGGTTACCGGGCTCATTAAAGCCAACATCACTTCCCGCATCGCCTTGCAGGTGGCCAGCCAGGTTGATTCGCGGACGATTATTGACACGGCCGGCGCGGAAAAACTTCTGGGCCGGGGCGACCTTTTGTTTATTTCTTCGGAATTTTCCAAGCCTAAAAGAATCCAGAGCTGCTATGTCTCCGAAAACGAAATAAAAAAAGTCATTAATTTTATCAAAACCAATAACAAACCGGAGGAGAGCGATTCGGAAAACGAATTAGAATTAGAGGAAAACAGCCAAAATCATGAATCGCCTTTTGATGTTTTCAACCAACCCGCCGAAGACGACGACGATGAGCTGCTTGACGAAGCCATAGAAGTGGTAAAAGCGGCTCAAAAGGCCTCGGCTTCCCTGCTCCAGCGCCGTTTGAAAGTCGGTTACGCCCGGGCGGCGCGGCTTTTGGATATTATGGAAAATAAAGGGCTAATCGGTCCGGGCGAAGGCGCCAAGCCCCGGGAAGTTTATTTAAAGGGCTTTGATGAAAAATCCGAGCCAGGGGAGAAGGATTTGTCATAACAAAACCTTTACCCCGTTAGATACTCAAAAAATTAGATTTGTAAAAATTATCATGATTAACTTTTTGTTCATATCAAAGAAGGGTTTATAATTTTTATCTAACGGGGTATAATTAAGGCATGCTGACTGAAATTTTTCAAGACAAAAATATTAATTTAGCCAAGCTTTCGGAATCAACCGGCATCTCGGAAAGATTTTTAAAAGCGCTGATGGAAGACAAATATGAAAAATTGCCGGCGGCGCCTTACATCCGGAGCTATCTTTTTAAAATCGCGGATGCTTTAAATATAGACGGGAAAAAACTCTGGGAAGAATATCAGAAAAACGTCCAGCTTAAAAAATCCGGGCCAAGCGACCATCTGCCGCTTAACCGATTCAGCCCCAAACCCATAAATAAAAAAATCATTTTCGCGCTGATAGCCATTATTGCGGTCGGTTATCTCGCTTTCCAATACGATTTCTTTTTCAGAAAACCGACTTTGGCGCTTCTCGGCCAATTAGCCAGTTCAACGGCGATTTCCGGCCCTAATCTTAAAATAGAAGGCCGCGTGAAATCCGGAGACCGGCTGGCGATAAACAAAGAAAGCACCTATGTCGACGAAAGCGGATATTTCCAGAAAGATTTTTCTTTGCAGCCCGGACCAAACGTCATTCAGTTTCAAATAAAAAGATTTCTCGGTCGAGAAACAACCATCACCAAACAAATAATTTATTCACCGCTTAGTTCGTCAACAAACACAAATGGACAAAACCAATAAAGAAAAAGATTTTTCCGATTTAATTGAAAACTTAAAAAGCAAATTCGGGGAAGGAGCGATAATGCGCCTGGGCGACCAGAAAATCGCCAAAACCGAGACAATTCCTTCGGGCTCTTTTTCCCTTGATTTAGCGCTGGGCGTCGGCGGGCTGCCTCGCGGCCGGATGGTAGAAATTTACGGCCCGGAAATGTCCGGTAAAAGCACCCTGACGCTTCACGCCATCGCCGAACTCCAAAAAAAAGGCGGAAAAGCGGCTTATATTGACGCCGAACACGCCTTTGATATTGATTACGCCAAAAAACTGGGAGTAAAAACCGACGACCTTCTTCTTTCCCAGCCAAACAGCGGCGAAGAAGGATTGAATATCCTTGAAAGCTTAGTCAGGTCGGGAATAATCGACTTAATCATAGTGGATTCGGTTGCCGCCCTGACACCGCAAGCCGAAATTGAAGGCGAAATGGGCGACAAATTTATGGGACTGCAAGCCCGGATGATGGGGCAAGCCCTGAGAAAATTAACCGCCATCACTTCCAAATCAAAAACCGTAATTATTTTCATCAACCAAATCCGGATGAAAATCGGAATAATGTTCGGCAACCCCGAAACCACGCCGGGCGGCCGGGCTTTAAAATTCTTTTCATCAATTCGAATTGACATCCGAGCCAGAGCCAAACTCAAAAAAGGCGAGGAAATAGTCGGCCAGCAAGTGGAAGCCAAAGTGGTCAAAAACAAGGTGGCGCCGCCTTTCAAAAGCGCCGAATTTGAAATAATTTACGGCCAGGGAATCGTTCCGGAAGCCGATGTTTTAAATACCGCCATTAAATACGGCAGTGTTATTAAATCAGGCAACACTTACAACTTCAACAAAGAAAAATTGGGCGTGGGTCTTGAAGCCGCCAAACTAAAATTAAAAGAAGACAAAAAACTTCTGGAAGAAATAAAAAAACAGACGTTAGCAACTGCCCAGACGCCAGTTAAACTATAAATTTCTCAAAAAAGGACTATTGAGGTTCGACCTTAATAGAAAAAATTCAACTTGAAACACTGTTTTTAATCGTAAGCTTTATCTCGTTTTCTAATTTTAAGAATATAGATAGTATTCGCCTTAACATCAAAAATTACTCTATAATCTCCGACCCGGAAACGAAATTCGCCTTCCCGATAATCCGTAAGGCGCTCGGCAAATTTTAATGGGTTGTCCTGAACAGCGTAAAAACGCATCTTCTCTACGATGCGTTTTTGAATTAAGCGGGGGGAATCTTTTAATTGTTTAGCGGCTTTTTGGGTGTAAAAAATTTTCATTAAAAGCCGAGTTGTTTGAAGAGTTTCTCTTGAGAAATAACTTTTTTTTGTTTAACCTCTCCCCTGGCCTCGCGAATGTCCATTAAATATTCTAAATAAAACCAAAAATCCTTGAAGCGTTCGTCAAGTTTTTTCAAGCGAAGATACTCCGCTTTTGGAATAAAGACTTTATTCTTTGTTGCTATACTAGTATTAGCCATATACTAAATATTTTATCACAGCCAAAAATCAAAAGTCAATTATCGAGGTCCGACCTCGATAAAACTACTTAAGAAGTAATTTAAAAAATAAAAAGATATTCCTCCACGCTGATATACTTAAGTATATCAGCGTGGAGCTTAATGTCTGGTTATGGCGGTGAAAGCGCCGAGAAACTGAAAGAAGATAAAAAACAGACCCTCGCCGCCGCTCAAACACCGGCTAAAGTATAAAAATTCTCAAAATTGCACAAAAAGATTTCCTAAATTCGGAAGTAAGATAACCCCTTGTAATAGATGAATAGACGCAATGGGATTAGCCTATATTCCCAGAGCGATATACTTAAGTATATCGTAAAAACTAAATAATACTTTGAGCTCCTTTATAATTTGGAAGTAACGGCTTGTATTTTTTCCCCCTCCTCGCTTCAATATCCAATAATTCTCTTGATTTAAAGCTCTTTTTCACGATTCTTTTTCTGGGCTTTTTAAATCCCCTTTTGACAAAACTTATGGTTTTTAAAGTTACAGCCAGCTCTCTGCTGATTTCTCTGTAACTTAATCCTTTCTCCAAGAAATAAAAAATGCCCAGTCTTTTTTCAAATATAATCTTTTCTTGGGAAGTAAAATATTTATCCAAAAAAGCGTCGAATTCTTCATAATTTTTTATATTTTTAATCTCTTGCAGAAACCGCGTCCAAATATTTTCCTTGAATTTTTTGTCAAAATATTTTTTACAGGTCGTGGACATATTTAAATGATATACTTAAGTATAACACCGCGGCTTAATTTAATCCAATCTAAGATTTAAGATTAAAATAGGTTAATTTAGGTTAATTTGAGAATGAAACCCAATCAAATGATGCGTTTAAGCGATATACTTAAGTATAACACTATTTAAAGAAATAAAAAATAAAAATAAATGAAAATATCGGATTTGTTCCGACACCGATACTTTGATCCGATACTTTAAATTCAATACTTTAATCTGATATTTCAATCAAAAGGAGAATCTCATGCTGATGTACTTAAGTATATCGCCATTAAATTACTTCTTTAATTAAAATAGTTCTTTAACTAAAAATTGATATTTTATATATTGATAGATTGATATAAAAAGTCTTCCTTTATGCTGATATACTTAAGTATATCAGCGCGGAATTTAATCAAAAAAATATTGAAATCT
>Ga0210057_1005375_pt1 | contig 16474 bp, 13 predicted proteins | sample CryGeyCG2114_010_2_FD_183968 | JGI IMG/M metagenome (GOLD analysis project Ga0210057, IMG submission 183968) | Groundwater microbial communities from aquifer - Crystal Geyser CG10_big_fil_rev_8/21/14_0.10 (SPAdes) (version 2) | ecosystem: Environmental > Aquatic > Deep subsurface > Groundwater ...
CGCAATTCAAAATCCGGATTTAAATTATCCACCATAAAATCTGGCATTTCTTTTAATTGCTTTAACCCTCCTAACTCTGAGAAATTATTTAATTTTTCATATAAAAATGGCATACCTGTGGATAACTTTGACTTTTGCTTAAATTTTTGTTACTCTTAATTTGATCGTAAGATCATGAATTCTATAGCTTGGGGGCCTCTTTACTGGGGTCCCCTTTGCGTTCTAACTCCTTTTTCCAACAGATAAAATCCCGAATTTTCTGTATATCAAAAATCATCAAACCTTTTGCTCGTAGTATATTTCATATCTTCAACAAAATATTCTCCCTTCTTATTCATACCCTTGAACTTTTCATTTAAATATTCTATTGTTGCAATATCGTATTTTTTTAAAAGAGCTCGCCGGATAAATTGACTTAGTAATATTGTCGAGTCAGGTAAAATACTGGAAACATCAATAGATAAAGTCATAATCTTTACTGGCTTTGTCCTAAGAAAATATTTATTATCTTCTGCATCTTTTTTTTCTTTCTCCGATCTCTCGTTACCAGCCAAATACCCATTATAAAAATTTATAGCTTCAACCGTATCAAAAGAATCCAAAAACTGTTTCAATCTTTTGAGCTCAATATGCCAACCTAATTTTTCACTCCATGGACGAACATTTGCATAGTCAATATATAGCAGATTGAAATACTGATATACATCTCCAGAAGTAAATTCCACCTCTAAAATAGCTGATTGTACATCGTAGCCGATTGATTGAATATTTGATGAATTTACTTGTTTCCTATCCATAAAATTCTTTATTTAATTCCTTGTCTTCTATTCCAACCTTAAATTCAGCATCTTCAATATCACTCAAATTAACATATAGCTGATTTTTATTTAAAATTTCTAACAATATATTTTTCTGTTTCTTTAAATCATATTTTTTAAACTCTTCAATATCTTTCTCAAATTCTTGCATTTTAAAATTATAATTAAAAAACGCTTTTTCTTTCATTTCTTTCCAAATTTTTAAAAGTATTTTTATATCTTTTGCCTTTTCAATATCTTTAACAAACTGCTCATTGTATTTCATTAATTCGCAATAAATAAAATTTCCTCCTCCTTTCCAGTTGACTAATTTTGAGATACCAGCAATTTCAGCATTAATTGTTTTTTCCAATCTCTTTTTTACTATTTCAACTTGATTATCCATTTGCTCACAAAGGATAAATTGTCTTTTCAATTTATGAGCAACAACACCTGTAGTACCTCCGCCAGACATAAAATCTAAAACAATATCTCCTTCATTTGAAGAAGCTTCAATGACTCGTTTTATAAGTGCTTCCGGTTTTTGTGTATCAAAAACTTTCTCTTTTGCCATTACATTTACAACGGGAATATCCCATACATCAGACATTGGAACACCTTTTGAATCACTAATATATTGTTTTTGATTTTTCCCCTGTAAACGATATAATCCTTTTCCATCTTTAGCATCATGAATAAATCTTTGTTTTATATATTCATCAGAATAAGATTCATAAGTCTTATTAAAAACTTTCTTCTTGGATTTTGTATAAAACAAAATTGAGTCATGGGAAAGTACAAAATTTTCAGCAGAAGCTGCATAACCAAACATGTTTCCTTTACTCCATATAATTTCTCTTTGTAAATTTTGTCTTCCAAAAATTTCATCTAATAAAATTTTTAGATAGTGGACTTCATTAAAATCCATCTGCACATAAATTGAGCCATCTTCCGAAAGAAGTTCTCTCGCTACTTCTAAACGATTTTTCATAAAAGTAAGCCATGAAGAATGATTAAAATTATCATTATATCCAAAACTATCACTTCCTGTATTATAAGGTGGATCAATATAAATAAGTTTTACTTTTCCAGCAAATTCTTCTTTCAAAGAATGTAGGGCCAGCAAGTTATTGCCTTTGATTATGAGATTTTCTTGAATTGTGCCGTCTTTATCTCTTTTTAAATCTTTTACTTTTTCCTCACCGTTTTTTGTATATCTTTTCCAATTTGTCAAAACTTTTGGAGCCAAAAGTTTATCAATATCGTCCTGCGCAAGAATCTCATTAAAAAATATTTCTTTTCGCTTTTCATCCTCTTTTGTCATACCGCCATCAAGCACACAGTCCTTGAACGGCCACACGAGTGAAACTTCTTTTCTTTCATTCAAAAACTTTCCATCTATATTAAGCCCAATTTTATTTTTAAATTTTGTATAAGAATCGTTGAGAAAATTTTTGTCTTGAACATAAGAAACAAAATCATTTATATTAAAAACATACACATCTTTGATTTTTTTGAAAAATTTATCTTTTATCTCTTTGTCGCCAATCAAAAGCTCAATAAGCTTGCTATCTGCCTTGTATGCTTTATCTATGACTGTATTAGTCAAAATGTCACCCTCCTGTGAAAGAAAATCTGGTTCATTTTTAAGAATTTTATGCAGTTTTTCTTTAAATTTATTAACCATATTTATAAGTAATATATTAACAATACCTAGGGCAAATTGCTAATAAAAAACTATTTGTGCTGGGAGGCAGAATCGCACTGCCGACCCTTCGCTCTTCAGGCGAATGCTCTACTAACTGAGCTATCCCAGCAATTTACTTTTCAACACTTACCTCGACATAAAACTCTTAAATTTTTCTATAGTCACGCCAGCTTCTTTGATAAAACTCTGAAACTGCGTGATATATGGCTCCAAGAAGTAAAGTGCTCCTACTGCCAAACCTATTACAAATACCCAGTGCACAATCTGAAAAAAAGCCTGCTTTTTCTGAACGCTTCGTATTTTGTGAAGCATCTCATTGTTCTCTTCCACGAGTTCATGGGTCTCTTCTAATAATTTTTTGGATTCAGAATCCATGGTAATACTTTAGCATATTTAATAAAAAAAACCAGTATAAACTTATTTGAGAATAAGCCTTTATATGTTAGATTATAAGAGTTCCCTGCCCTCATAGTTCAATGGATAGAACAGTTCCGTCCTAAGGAATAGATCCCCGTTCGATTCGGAGTGAGGGCACAATTTGCTTGCTATCCCTTACTTAGTGCGGGATGGGATAATCGAAACCCCGTCTAATCCTTGGGAAGGACTCATTCTACCACTAAACTAATCCCGCAAAATCTATACTTCACTTAAAAAGATTCTTAAAAAACGAAAGAAATCCCTTTTTTTCTACTATTTCATCTGCTTTTTTTTCTTTATCGTCTATTATCACTATCAGCCCTTCGCCTGCCCGTGCTAACCCGAAATTTTCACGGAAAACACGCTCCTTACCCTCATCAGTATTTAAATTATTTATATCTATTCTAAGCTTTTCTTTCCTATTTTCCAATTCATTCACCTTTGTCTCGGCTATATTTTTATTTTCTTTGGTGTCCTGCATTTTGTTCAATAAATCAAAAACACCATAAGCAAACACTAAAATTATAACAGTTAAAATAACTAAAAAAGGCCATGATTCTAAAATACGTCTCCCGCTCTTTTTTTCTTGAAAATTCCTCATAATATGATAGTATTAGTATATGCTTTTCCATAAAAAACATCAAAAGAAAATACAAGTCATCTGGAGTGTGTTGTGCGTACTCATCATAATCTCTATGATATTACTTTATTCTCCGATTTTCACACCACAATAAAAGACTGTAAATTGCGTGGTGAACAAAAAGTATGCCAAGAAAGAGTTTTGTAATTCACAGTCCATTACGAATCATTTTCAAGAACACATCTTGAGAGATATTTACCCTGCCCCTGTTTTTCATCTTTTTCTTGCCTTTTTTCTGTTTTTCCAAAAGTTTCTTTTTGCGAGTTATGTCTCCCCCATATAAATACCCCGTTACATCTTTACGAAATGCTTGCATACTACGAGATGCAATTATACGCCCGAGGGCTTTGGCTTGGATTTTTGTAACAAACATCTGCCGAGGTAAAATACTGTGGAGCTTCTCTACTGCTTTTTCTGCTTCTTCTTCTACCCTCTTGGCAGACACGACTCTAGAAAAAGCTGGTATGACTTCGTCTGCTACTAGCATATCGAGCCGAGTAACATTTGCTTCTCTTATTCCCTCTATTTCATAAGATATAGACCCATACCCAGAAGAAGTGCTTTTTAACTCATCAAAAAAATTCCGCATAAGTTCCCGAAGTGGCATCTTTATAGATATAGAAGAACGTGTATCACCGAAATTTTCTGTATCTCCCACTTCTCCTTCATGATCAAAAATGAGTTGCATAATGTTTCCCAGATATTTTGCTGGAGTTATTATTTTTACATTCACCCAAGGTTCAAATACAGACACTATATCATTGTCATCTGGGAAAAAATATGGGGAATAAACTTTTTCTTTTTTACCATTTTTTTTTAGGACTTCATATGTAATAGATGGTGTCGTGATTACTAAATTCAGATTGAATTCACGGCGAAGTCTCTCTGTTATTATCTCCAAGTGAAGCATACCTAAAAATCCAGATCTAAACCCTCTACCGAGCGATCCACTGGATTCTTCTTCATAGGAAAACGCTGAATCAGAAAGCTTCAATTTTCCTAATGAAAGTTTTAATTCAGAAAAATCATCTGCATCTTCTGGAAAAACACTTGCCCATACTACTGGTAACGGTTTCATATAACCTTCCACTTTTGGCAATGGATTTTTTGTCATTGTTATAGTATCTCCCACCGAAGCAATACCAGGCTTTTTTATACCGGTAACTATGTATCCAGTGTCTCCAGAAGAAAGCACATCCCTCGGAGTTTCTTCTGGAGAAAAAGTTCCGACTTCGAGCACTGTAAATTTCTCGCCAGAAATTAAAAATAATACACTATCTCCTTTTTTTATTTTTCCATCCAAAATTCTCACAAACACGATCACCCCTTTATGATTTGAATATTTAAAATCAAATACAAGTGCGCGTAAAATATTTTCACCTTGCAAGGTTTCTGTCGGTGATGGAACCCTTTTAATAACTTCTTGCAAGAGAGTATCTACCCCCTCGCCTGTCTTACCCGAAACTAATAAAATCTCATCTGGGTCACAATCAAGCAAATTTACAACTTCTTCTTTTACTTCTTCTACTCTAGAAAGTGGCGAGTCAATCTTTGATAATACAGGTATAATTTTGAGTCCTGCATTTCGTGCCATATTGAGCGTGGTGAATGTCTGTGCCTGCACCCCTTGTGTACTGTCTATGAGGAGTATTGACCCTTCTACGGCCTTTAGTGCACGGGATACTTCATATGAGAAGTCTATATGACCGGGGGTGTCTATGAGGTTCAAAATGTATTTTTCTCGCCCTTGATAAGGGGGAGTGCCTGAAAGGCGAGGGGGTAATTCAGAATCACCACCCCCTACCCCCTCCTCCACAAGGAGGGGAGAAAATTCCATTCTAACAGGTTGCATCTTGATAGTGATACCACGCTCCCGTTCGAGCTCCATAGAGTCTAAGACCTGGTCTCGCATTTTGCGCACATCTATGGTCTTTGTAATTTCAAGCATACGGTCTGCCAAGGTGCTCTTGCCGTGGTCTATGTGCGCTATAATACTAAAATTTCTGATATGTTTTAAATCCATAAAGTTTTAATCTTCTTCTTGCATAAATCCCCCTGTCTGGTGATTCCAAAGAGACTCGTACATCCCCTTCTTTGCCAAAAGTTCTGTATGTGTTCCCTCTTCTACTATTGTACCCTTATCAAGTACAATAATCCTATCCATCTTTTGTATTGTAGAGAGTCTATGCGCTATGACAATAGTAGTTTTACCTTTCATAAGTTCATTGAATGCATCTTGAATATAAGATTCACTTATACTGTCTAATGAACTTGTAGCTTCATCTAGTATTAGTATTGGCGCAGGTTTGAGCATAGCCCTTGCTATAGCGACACGTTGACGCTCTCCACCAGAGAGCTTTATCCCTCGCTCACCCACCAATGTATCATAACCGTGAGACAAATTGATTATAAAGTCATGTGCATAAGCTTTTTTGGCAGCTTCAATAATTTGTTCCTCACTAGCATTTGGATAACTATAAGATATGTTTTGACGAATCGTTCTATGAAATAAAATTGGGTCTTGAGATATATAAGAAATATTTCTATGTAAATCATCTTGTGTAATTTTCTTTATATTTTGACCATCTATGAGAATCTCTCCCCTATTTATATCAATAAAACGCATAAATAATTTTGTAATAGTTGACTTACCTGAACCAGAGTGTCCAACTAATCCCACCTTCTCTCCTGAAGAAATTTTAAGTGAAAAATTTTGAAATATATCATTAGATGAACCATAATCAAAAAAAACATTTTTCATTTCTATTACTCCATTTTTAATATGGCATTTATCTGGATTTGGGTCATCTAATACATCTGGAACTTTTTTAAAAATATCTACCATTTCTCTCATATCAGAATAAGCTTTAGTAAATCTTGTCATAGCTCTACCTAAATCCCAAAGTGAACTACCTAATGTAATAGAGTAGCTTTGAACCAAAATAAAAACTCCAGCTGAAATAGTTCCTAAAATCCATAATTTAGCAGTCACAAAAACAACAACAATCTGCATTATTATAATAATTCCTGACTGAATAGCGAATTGTTTATTACCAAAACCCCAGGAGGCTGATCTAAATTTAAAATCTTCTCCAGTAACCATTTTAAAATTTTTAATTTCTCTATTATGAGCAGCACCAGACTTTATAGAAAGAACATTGGTTATAGTATCCGATAAATACCCAGTAACTTTTGAATCAGCAGCAGCTTCTCTTAAATCGTATTCAACTTTTTTTCTTGAAACAAAAAATATAATACTTATGTAAAAAATAGACATTAATAAAAACATTAGAGCTATTTTTGGTGCTTCAATAAAGAAAACTGTAAAAATAGAAATAAAAATAACAATAGAAGACCAAAAATTATCTATGATAATATCATGCATTACTTCAAAAGAACGAACAAATTTTCTTGATTTGTTTACCAGTGAACCAGAAAAATTTTCAGCAAAAAACATATAAGAATGTTTGTGTAATTTGGCAAAAGAAAAATCATGCAGATCTCTTATAACATTGGATTGAAATCTAACTGCTAAAAATTGTGTTGTTCTACCGAAAAACCAAGCAACAGGTAAAAATAAAGCTATCATATAAACATTTTTATACAAAGGTCCAGATACTAATGCTTTATCAATACCTGTTTCAGAAATAATATCTAAAATTCTTTTATAAAAAATAGGATTCAAAATACTAGAAAATATAGTTCGTAAAGCACTAACTATAAATATAGAAAAAAACAGCCATTTATATTTAATGACAATCGGTTTAATATAATAAAGAGTTTTCTTAAATTCAAACATAAAATTACTCAAAGTGGACCTAATTTATAATATAGCAGAAAAAGGTTAAATTTTAAAGTCCTTCTTGTGGAGGAGGGAGAATTTTAACACGCCAAAATTTGGTTTTTAATGTTTTAGTTATGTCTTTCAATTCTTGATTATCTAATAAATATAACACCAAAATTCCTATCCCAATACCTACAATACCAGATATCAATCCTTGCAAAAATATTCCCCAAAAAGTAACAGTACCAAAAATTGGTGAAAAAATATTTAAACTTATATAAGAAGATACACCGATAAAAAATGAAGCACTCAGACTTTGAAAAAAAGTTTTAGAAATAAATTTTACTTTTTTTACAAAATCTCTTTTAACAAAAATATAAAGTAAAATAAAATTAACAATAGTCCCGGTAGAATATGCAAGTGGAAGCATCAATACTTCTGTCCCCTCTATACCAGAAACTTTCAAAAGAGATTCTACAAAATATTTAAAGTGTGATACATGTTGAAAAATATATAAGAATAAAAAAGAAAAAATAACTATAAAAAAAGACGATATAAGGTTGATATAAAGAGGTCTTGTTGTATTACCTACAGCATAATATGCTCTAGCAAATAAAGCTATAAGCCCTTGTGCCATAATGGATATAGAAAAAATAGCGAGTGAAGCAGCAATAAGACGAGTATTTTCCCAAGAAAAAGACCCAGAACCCAATATCACTCTTACTATCTGTGCACGAAGAACGATGAATAAAAAACTCACAGGTAATGACCAAAAAATTATAGCTCGTGTAGCCGAAATTAAATGATCTTTAAATTCTTCTATTTTACCAGAAGAATATGATTTGGTAAGTGATGGAAAAGCAGCGACAGCATAAGATAAACCAATAATACCAAGTGGTACCGATTGTAGATTTAGAGATAAATTAAAAATAGAAATAGAACCACCTTTCAAATATGAAGCAAAAAATACTATTAAAATCAAAGCGATATTGTTTACTGAAAGGCCTAAAGTTCTAGGCAGAGAAACAAGGACAACTTTTCTTATATCTTTAAAATTTATAGATTTAGAAAATTTAAGTGAAAAACCGCATGACAATGATGCCAGAGCTTGAATTGAAAAATGTAAAAATGCTCCTAAAACTACACCATAAGCCATACCTCGTATACCGAAAACAGGATAAAGAAACAAGAGACCTATTATGATACCTATATTATAAAATATAGGACTTAAAGCATAAATAAAAAATTTTCGGAAAAGCTGAGTGATAGAACCAAAAAGATTTGAAAGACCAAGTAAAAGAGGAGATAAAAGCATAATACGAGAAAGCTCTACAACTGTTTCTTGTAATGAAAGTGAAAATCCAGGTGCAATAATGGACACAATGTAAGGCAATAAAATAAAAACTACAATAGAAACACCTACCATTACAAGAAAGAATAAAGTAAAAACATCATTGAGAAATTTTTTTGCTTTTTCACTTACCACTTCTTGGTCCATCTTTTCTAAAATAAAAGGTATAAGCACAGTGATAGATGCAAGTGAAGCGATAGAAATAAATATCAGGTCTGGTATTCGAAATGCCACATAATAAGTATCAAGTATAGAAGAAGGACCTATAAAATGAGCAATGAGACGATCTCTAAATAAACCTAATATTTGTGAAACGAGAGCAAAAGAACCCAATAAAAGTGCAGCCTGATTTACATTGACATATTCTTTTCTGAAAAATGATAAAATCTTCTGCATTCTTTAATCCTTTATTATTCTATTTAATTATTTTTAGTTTTTTCTAGGTCTTCTTTTGGAACTTCTATAGATGAGGTTTCTGGAGCGACAGCAGTAGTGTTATTCTTCAAGGAAGTCACATATTGAGCTATTTCTTTACTACTTGGATCTACAGCTAGCGCTTTTTCAGCATAAGATATAGCAAGCGCAGTATTACCATCGTTCTTTTCTATTTGTGAGAGAGTAATCAAAGCATCAATATAGTCTGGCTTTAGAGCGAGAGCCTCCAATGCAATAGAGCGTGCTTCTTTTATGTTTTTATTAGCATAATATGTACTAGCGATAGCCAATTTAAATCCTGGATTTAGAGGGTTTAATTCTGAGGCCTTTGTATATGCTTCTATTGCTTTTGTGTATGCATCTTCAAGCCCTAGAGTTGCCACATTTCTATATACTGAACCGAGCATCTGAAAATTTAAATGATTTGTAGGATTATATTGTGTAGCAAGAATAGCACCATTTACTGCTTGGTCAAAATTTGACTGAAGTTCCGCTTTTTCTGCTTCAGACAAAGCAGACCCTTTGGAAACAAGGACATTTAATTTTGCGAGATAAACCTGAGCATAAGTACGAAAATACAAATCATTTGCGTGAAGTAATATTGCTTTTGAGATAGCAGATTCAGCTACTGCTACTTCTTGTGCCCCGACAGCTTGACTAAAGTAAGATACAGAAACAAAACGCTGTATATACTTGAAAGATACGGCAGCGGAAACCATCATCAGTATAATCAGGAATAATATTGAGAAAAAGCTCTTTCTAGGGTCATCCAAGAATGAAAATTCCATTTCACCTTTTTCTTTTTGAGAAGAAGAAATACCGATAAACATTCCAGTGAAAGCAAATGCGAGTAAAAGTAACACCGCTCCTGTTGCATAAAAGAAAGAAGTGATAAATAGATAAATAGAAGCTATGAGAAACACTGCCATCTCAGAGTTCTCTCCTTTTTTAATACTTGCAAATACGGTCTTTACCCCAGTCACTACGAGCAAAACAAGAAATATCAACCAGGAGAGAATACCGAGTATCCCCGTAGTGGCTGCAAATGTAGGCAACATTCCTGAACCACTAGAAAAAGAAGTATTCCAAAACGCTGTGTTGTTTATAGCTGCTGGCTTGTACATAGCCCAAACTTCTTCAAATCTATTTGGACCTATACCTATGACTGGATTTGTCATCAAAGCTTTTTGTGTTACTTGCATCGTAGAAGAAAAGGAAGGACTCACTTCTAGGTCTGATAATCCAAGCTTGCTTGGTATATACCCACCGATAAACTGCCCTGACATAAAGAAGAGGAGGGATATCATAACTATAGAGAAAGAAAATACTGGAAAAGGAGCTTTACGGTCATCGTGTCTCTTACCGGCAGAAAAAGATATCTTGTAAACAAAAATAATAAGAGCAAAGATACCAAATAATTCCCAAACCAAAGCAAAGTTTACAATAAGTGCCAGAATTATAGAAAAAATAACTGAAGCTCCAAGTATCCATTTTGCTATTTTACTTACATTGAAAAATTCAACCAAGAAAAGTGAGAGAATGCCAAACAATCCAGCAAGTAGCCCAAAACTATTCCAAGACCCAACCAAGTTATCAGTCTTTCCTCCTAGTATTCCGAGAGATAAAAGTTCAGGTATAAATATCCGTGCTAATTGAAAAAGAAAAACAACACCTGAAGATAACAGAATTCCCAATAAAACTACTCTAGCATTTTTCTTGTCTCTTAGAACTACAGAAGAAACTACCATGAGAAGAATTGCAGAAAACATAAACCAGGAAGTTCCTACATCAAACATAATTCCAAAGAAAGACATCTTTGATGCACTAGAAAATATTGCAGATATCAAAAATACAAACACGATACCGAGCCCAGCAATCAAGAGATGTGATTTAGGTAAAATTATCTTTCCATCAGAAAATCTAGCTGCCGACCAAAAGATAATTGAAATCACCAACCCTACTACAAGTAGTAGCCCTTTTGAAGTTTCAACTGGAATTTTTACAAAAGGTAAAAAGAAAAGTGGCAATAATACGACCGTGAGAAAAAGAGACCAAAAAGAAATCCTATCTAAAATATTTGATAACATATTTTTATAAATTAAATTACAATATTAATAAGTCTGCCTTTAACATAAATTATTTTTTTTATATTTTTAGCTTCAAGTAATTTTATCACTACTTCATTACTCAATGCAAGTTTTTTTATTGTTTCTTCACTTATATCCACATCTATCATCATCTCTGCTCTGACTTTGCTATTAATTTGTATTGCTATTTTTAATTCTTCTTCTTTTATTAGGCTTTCATCGTATATAGGCCAACTAGATAAATGAATCGATTGCCCCCTCTCCCTTCGGGAGAGGGCTGGGGTGAGGGTATCCCACAGCTCTTCTGTAATATGTGGTGCAAATGGTGCCAAAATTTGTAAAAATATTTTAAAATCTTGTGCTGAAATATGCTCTGTTTTATCCATTTCAGTCAGGAGTATCATCATAGAAGATACAGCTGTATTGAAGTGCATCTCTTCTATGTCGCTCGATACTTTTTTTATTGTTTTGTGTAAAAGTTTTGATAAATGAGATTTCTGATCGGTAATTTTATTTATCAAAACTTTTTGTCCTATCTTCCATACTTTTTCCAAAAATCTCCTTGGACCCACTATACTATCTGTATTCCAATTTGCTACTTGGTCAAATGGACCGATAAACATTTCGTATAACCTCAAAGTATCAGCACCATATATTTTTATAATATCATCTGGATTGATTACATTCCCCCATCTTTTACTCATTTTACGTCCATCATTTGCCATAATAAGACCTTGATTTACAAGTCTAGAAAATGGCTCAGAATAATTTACAACTTTTATATCGTATAAAAATTTATGCCAAAATCTAGCATATATCAGGTGTCTGGTAGCATGTTCCATACCACCCACATATAAATCTACTGGCGACCAATATTTTTCTTTTTTAAAATCAACAAGAATTTTTTTATTTTTAGGGTCCTCATACCTGAGATAATACCAAGAGGACCCAGCCCAAGAAGGCATAGTATTTGTTTCTCTCTTAGCAGTACCTTTACAGTTTGGACATTTTGTATTTACCCATTTACTTATACTAGCAAGTGGAGACTCCCCTGTATCTGTCAGTTCATAATTTTTAACTTTTGGCAAAATTACAGGCAAGTCTCTCTCTGGTACTGGCACGACTCCACAAGAGTCGCAATGAATGATCGGTATAGGTTCACCCCAATATCTCTGCCTTGAAAATACCCAATCACGAAGTTTGTAACTAACTTCACCTTTTTCATTTACATTTCTTCCAATCCAATTTCTTTGCGACTCTTTCACAGAATCTGACCAGTCAAGATCATCTAAATCTTTTACCAACCTATCTGCATATTTTGTAATAGCAAGCACCCATTGACGCATTGGGCGTTTCTCTACTGTTGCTCCACATCTTTCACATTTGCCATCTTCTACATCTTCATTTGCAAGTCCAGTCTTGTCCACAGGACACCAATTTATTGGTTCATAAGATTCATAAGCTAGACCTTTTTTATACATCTGTAAAAATATCCATTGAGTCCATTTATAATATAATGGGTCAGTAGTATTTACTTCTCGTGACCAGTCATAATCCACTCCCATAATCGAGAGTTGTTCTTTAAATCTTTTAATGTTTTTTTTAACTGCAATTTCAGGATGAATTTTATTTTTCAAAGCATATTGTTCTGCAGGCAAACCAAAAGCATCAAAACCCATCGGATGAAGTACATTAAAATTATTCATTCTTTTAAAACGAGAATAAATATCTGTCCCTATATATCCCCTAGGGTGCCCCACATGGAGCCCTTCACCAGATGGATAAGGAAACATATCTAAAATATACATCTTTTTCTTTTCACTTTTATCTTGTGTTTGATGTGTTTTCTTTTTTTCCCATTCCTTCTGCCATTTCTTTTCTATTTTATTATGATCGTAACTTTTCATAATTCTTAAAACTATTCTAAAATTCTATAGAATATTAGAATAGTTTTCTTGTTTCTGATTTTGGATAAGGTGGGTAAATATCTTTGTCTATTGTTCTAGTAAAACAAGTCCTACCTGCTTGATGGTCCCAAGACTCATTTATCCCTCCATACCCTGGTCCCGGATACGGATAAGACACAGCTACATCGGTCTTCTCATACATTGGCATTACTCCGCCACCGCTACTGTATTCTCTCCAACCCTTTGGTATAGGTAGAGCAAATGTAGCACATAATTCAAAAGTAGGCTGACTGTCTTTTTCTTCTTTTATTATATATTCATAATTAAATCCTTTTTCAAATTCTGGGTCAACAGGCAGAGAGTACCCGGACAGAGGATTTGAAATGTCTTGAAGTTTCTCTGGTAACTTTTCTTTTTGTTGCCAAAAATTTATAACTTGATACTGAATACTTTGAAGGTCTGTTATCCGTCTATCATCTAATCTATACAATCTCTGTTTTACTGGACTACCCATAATATAGAAACTAAAAAACACAAGAGCCAATACCAATATACAAGACTTTATTACTGCCCATATATCTACAGAAAAACCAAAAACTTTATTTTTATTTTTTAATTGTAAAATATAATAAATACCTACAAACAAAGCTACAACTAGCGTAGCAACAACTTTCAAAATAAAACGATTGGTTATCTCTCCTCCTACAAAATATCTCACAAGTGTGACCAAGTCTACAACTGTTACAACAGCCGAAAGAAATAATACTATATATATGAGCCATTTTTTAAGAATTTCATCTATCTGACCCATTGCTCCATTTATATACTTTTTCCAATAAAAAGATACAAGTAGAAATACAGGGAAAAATATAATAAGTGTAGCGAGTGCTATTCGCATACTTTCATAATCATAACTAGAATACCCATATTGATAAGTGGCATTTAAAACATCAGGGAATCTTTTGTCTAAAGTTGCGAAAATTAGATTTAAAAAAGACACGACAGAAGTGACTAATGAAACCAAAACACCTAATGATAAAAAGAAAAATCCTATATTTAATTTTGGTTTTATCCCCTCTTGTTTTTGTTGTGTTTCCATAGACTATAGTATATCATATCTTTGATAGATATTGTGAATTACGAAATGAAAAAAAGACCTCAAGAATTTCCAGAAAAAATAACACAATGGATTGGCTCTCCACAATCTCTTGCAATTCATACAATTTTCTTTGTAGGAATTTTTGCTTTACATTTTTTTGATTATTCTTCTTCAGATATATTATTGATACTTACTACTATTGTTTCTTTAGAAGCTATTTATTTGGCTATATTTATTCAAATTACAATAAACAGACATAGTGAGGATTTGGAAGAAGTATCCGAAGACATAGAAGAACTCCAAGAAGATGTGGAAGAAATTTCTGAAGATGTAGATGAAATTCAAAAAGATGTGGGAGAGATTCAAGAAGATGTGGAAGAAATTTCTGAAGAAGATGAGCAAGATTCCAAAAAAGAAGAAAAAGAAGAAAAAGAAAAATTTAAACAAATAGAAGACACTTTGCAGACTCTCCTCCGAGAAATTTCTGAATTAAAGAGGAAATAAAATTAAATTTTACTGTAATTTCCCCTCTCCTGAAAGGAGAGGGCTAGGGTGAGGTTCTTTTTTTAATTCTATCTGAATTTTATTCATAACTCCCTCACTATTTATATTTATCTCATTATTCCAAAACCTGAGCGTTCTAATACCAAGACAGGCAAAGTATTTTTCTCTTTCTTTGTCATATTCTTTATTATCTAAATGTTGTGAACCATCTACTTCTATTACAAGAAGTCTTTTTGCACAATAAAAATCAGCAATATACGGTCCTATACTGACTTGTCTTTTCCATTTAAAACTTGTTTGGTTATTTCTAAGTTTAGACCAGAGAATCACTTCTTGTGGAGTTTGATTTTTCCTTAATTCTTTCCTAATTTCTATCCTTTTGAAATTATTTATGAGTCGGGGCATTTATTAATTTTAACACAACCTCACCCCGACCCTCTCCTGAAAGGAGAGGGAGCACCTTCCCCTTTCAGGGGAAGGCGGGGGATGAGGTTGCATTCTGCTTGCAAAAGTTGTGTGTGTGTGTTAGATTTTTTATGAATTCAGGACAAGTTTTTTTCACTAAAAGATCTATTATAATGAAATTAATAAAAATACCTTATCAAGCAACAGATGGCTCTAGTAGCTATCTGTTGTTGAAATGTGGGCATTCACTAGAAGATGCCCCATTAGGAGCAAAATATTTCGCAGAATTACCTGCGAAATATTTTTACACATTCTATTTTTATGTGTGAACAACAAATGCGGTAGGCAAGACCTACCGCATTTTTTCTTTTAAATCTTAAACTCAATCACATCCCCATCTTTTACTATGTATTCTTTGCCTTCTATACGCACCCAGCCGTGTTCGCGGGCGACGGCATAAGAGCCCGCTTCCAAAAGCTTATCATAAGCCACCACTTCTGCTCGTATAAATTTATCTTTAAAATCATTATGTATCGCTCTCCCTGCCATAGGTGCAGTGCTTCCCACCTTTATAGTCCAAGACCTAGTCTCATCTTCTCCTGTAGTAAAAAAAGTCTCAAGATTGAGAAGTTTATAACTTTCTTTTATCAAATTATCAAGCCCTGTGCCAAAGATAGGATCCACTACCAGATATGGCCCGGGGATTTTTGATAAAAAATCCCCGGGCTTTCGATCAATCTCCCCCTGTAAAGGGGGAGTGCCGAAGGCGAGGGGGTCTGCTATCGCAGAAGTATTGAGTACATAAAGTGTAGGTTTTTTTATACCTGCTTGTTCGAGCTCAAAATTTATAACTTCTATATCAAAAAGTGGGTCCACCTTGTCGTGCACATGGATCATGTTTTTATCTTCAAAAATACGCACTACTTCTATAATCGCATCTACCTCGCGAATATGAGATAGAAATTTATTCCCAAGTCCTGCACCTTCTGACGCACCTGCTACTAGTCCAGCAATGTCAACAAATTCTACGACAGCTGGAATAGTCTTTTTGGATTTAGAAAGTTCTGACAACTTTTGTACCCGTTCATCTGGTACAGGCACTATTCCCACAGAAGGGTCTATAGTACAAAATGGATAATTTTCTGCTGGCACAGACTTCTTTGTCAATGCATTAAAGAGCGTCGACTTACCGACATTTGGTAACCCTACGATTCCTATAGATAGTGACATATAATTTTTAGATTAATTTTTTAAGCTCAACTTCATATTTCTTCATTATTAATTCTCCGGCAGATTTTTGTTCCATACCTCCTTTCATTTTTTCTTGTATTTCTTTGGCT
>Ga0210057_1005376_pt1 | contig 16472 bp, 13 predicted proteins | sample CryGeyCG2114_010_2_FD_183968 | JGI IMG/M metagenome (GOLD analysis project Ga0210057, IMG submission 183968) | Groundwater microbial communities from aquifer - Crystal Geyser CG10_big_fil_rev_8/21/14_0.10 (SPAdes) (version 2) | ecosystem: Environmental > Aquatic > Deep subsurface > Groundwater ...
CCTGATTTCCTCAAAAACTCGCAAACACAACTTATAAAAACCAGAAACTCTTATTTCATACAAAGCGTTCATTTGATCACCAAAAGAATGAACGCTTTTCTCATTTATAAAGGATTTCTACAGAGCACTTGCTGTTTCAATAAAATATCCCATTGCAAGAAAGTTTACTATTGGGATTATCATTAACACTATCCCAATAACTAATTTTGTTATATCCTGGAACGGTTTTTTAAACGCTCCTCCATAATCAACCATTGTTTATTCACCTCACGAATATATTAATAAATTAGACCAAATAAGGCAAAACTAATATTTAAAGTTAATGTTTGTGCTTTTTTCTGTTTTATTTGAGTTTTTCCATTAATGCTTTTGCTATTTTTTTTCCTTTGTTTTCGTCTGGGGTTTCTTTTACAATAATTTTTCCGCTTTTGAATAAAGAAATGTTTTTTCCCTTGAATTTCAGAATCAGCAAATAAGGAGTTTCAATATCAACTATTACTTCGTTTTTTCTTAGTTTTTGTGCGGTTTCGCTTAAATTAAGTAATTGTTTTTTTTTTGGAACAAATTCGCAGGCGGTTTTGCTCATGCATGATTTTACGCTGAATTCGTTTAATTCCATTTTAACCCTTATTCAATTAATTCTGCTAAATCAGCTCTGTGCCTTTTGATTAAAGCTGATTCCTGCTGGTAATGCAAAAACCGTTTTATTCCATATAATGCAATAACTAAAGAACATAACAGCAGAAAAACCGCAATAAAATAAGCTGTCTGGTTTCCTTCAAAAAATTTAATTAACCCTAAACCAAATATTCCTATTGCAGCAGAAGTGTTAATCACAGAAAGAGTTGTCCTTAATTTTGATTCAATTGTCCTTTCTTTTGCAAGCAATACATTCATTAATTTAGGGTCTTTTTGCATTAATTTTTTTTCTTCTTCTTCTCTTTTACTAAAATCTGATTCCATAACACCACTTTAATCCACAGTAAAAATTAAATGTTTATTCTTTTATTTCTGCGTTGTCAATTATCCCGTCTCCGTCTAAATCAATTCCTTCAACTATTTTTGACTGAATTTTTTCATTAAATGCATTTGGTTTGGATAATTCTTTTGAATGCCTTATTAAAGCAATTATTGCTGCTTTGGTTCCTGCATTTCTGTTTCCTGCAATAATCATTATTTTTTTTCTTGCATAAAAAGGATGCTGTATTATTTCAATTAATCCAATTGAGTCTTCATTAAATTCTTTTTTTGATGAATTTGATTTAATTATCCAGCGCCCTCCAAAAGGAACAAATCTTGCGTTTAATTTAGAGTTAATTTCTTTAGTCAAAGTATTTGTAAGTATTCCCCCAATAATAATCAGATTTGAATTCTCGTTTTTAATTGATTTAATTTCTGTATCAAGCAAAACCAAAGGATATTTTATTTCTTTCACTAAACTTCCAAAAAAAGCACTTAATTCAACCGCCAAAAAAGCATCTCTTGCTCTTGCTTTAAAGCCCCCATGAGGGTCAGGAGAACCAACCACTATTTTTGAATTAAATTTTCCTTTTTCAATAAAAGGAAAAAAAAATGTTTCTGTCAGCTTATCCGGTTTTTTTTCTTTTCCTAAAACCTCAAATTCTTTCCCCTGTTCTCCTTTTTCTGCAATTAAAGAAACTGAACTGAATTTTGCTTTAAAGTATTTTGCCAATGCCCCGTATTTTTCTTCTGTTTTTTCCACTTCAATTAAATCGTTTTTTTTCATCTGCTTGATGTAATAATAAACTTTTTGTTCATGTAAATTAAGCTTTTTTGCTATTTCTGCAGGGTAATAACTTTTTTCATTTAGTAACTGAAAGATTTTCCAGCCGGTTTTTGACAGCAATGGTTTCAGTTTAAAAGGTTCATTAAATATTTTATCAGTCAAAAAATCAACCTCTATTAAATTTATTATAATGTTATTAATATTTTATTATTAATGGTTGGTTTTTGTTTTTAAACCTTTGTTTTTTGTTATTGTTTTTTTTTTAATGGCCCTTTTTTTAAATCTTGGGCAGCATTATTGTTTAATGTGCGGTATAGTCGGCTTTATCGGCAAACCAATTAAAGGAAAAATTATTACTGATGCTTTAAAGAAGCTTGAGTACCGTGGATATGATTCTTGGGGTGCTGCTTTTTTTTCTGATAATAAAATTATTTGTTTTAAGGAAGTCGGCTCAATCGGGAAAATTCCTGAAGAAATTCAGGGTATTAATTCTTCTCTTGCTGTCGGCCATACCCGCTGGGCTACTCATGGAAAAATCTGCAGGGAAAATGCTCATCCTCATGTTTCTGCTGACAATAAACTGACTGTTGTTCATAATGGCATTATTGAAAACTTTTCTGAGTTAAAGAAAACGCTTTCAAACCATAATTTTTCTTCTGATACTGATTCTGAGATAGTAATTCATTTAGTTGAAGAAGCCATTGATTCCGGAAAGGATTTATTGCATTCTGTCAGCAGTGCAGTTTCTCTTTTAAAAGGCAGTTTTTCTTTATTGGTTTTTTCTTCTGTTGAGCCTGACAAGCTGATTGCAGTCAAGAAAGAAAGCCCTTTGCTTTTAGGTATTTCTAAGCAGGGAATTTTTGCTGCTTCTGACCAGATTCCTTTAAGTGAATTCACTGACCATTTTGTTTTTCTTGAAGATGGAGATATTGCTTTAATTAAAAAAGATGGTTTTGAATGCTTTGATTTTTCTTTGCGTCCTGTTGAAAGAAAAATAATTAAAGTTGAATCCAATATTACTTCTTCCGGCAAATTAAAGTATTCTCATTTTATGCTGAAAGAAATAATGGAGCAGCCTTTTGTGTTAAAGAATGTTTTAATGCAGGATAAAAACAGTTTTCTTGAAATTGCTTCTTTGCTTAAAGAAAAAAACATTTTTTTTGTCGGCAATGGGACTTCTTTTAATGCCTGTATGTTTGGAAAAGAATTTTTTTCAAGGGTTGCCGGAATTTCTTCTCAGGTAATTGAAGCTTCTGAATTTCCTTATCGGCTTGAATTTCTTCCAAATAATTCTTTGATTTTTGCTTTGTCTCAGAGTGGTGAAACTGCTGATGTGCTTGATTCAGTTAAGAAAGCAAAAAAGAACGGCTTCAAAATAGTTTCATTGGTTAATGTGTTTAATTCTTCTCTTGCAAGATTAAGCGATAAAGTAATTTATCTTAATTGCGGTGAAGAAATTGGTGTTGCTTCAACAAAGGCATTTACTTCTCAGGTTGCTTTATTGTATTTGCTGGCTAATTCCTGCAAAAATAATTTCATTAATGCTTTAAATGAATTAAATGAAGTTTCTCTGAAGATGCAGGAGGCAATTGAATCAAACAAGGATTCAATTAAAGAGCTTTCTTCTAAGTTAAAGTCAGTTAATGATGTTTATTTTATTGGCAGAAGTTTAAATTACCCTGTTGCATTGGAGGCTTCTTTGAAATTAAAGGAAATTTCTTATATTCATGCTGAGGCTTTCCAGGCCGGAAGCTTAAAGCATGGCCCTCTTGCTTTGATTTCTGATAATGTTCCTGTTATTGTTGTTGCCCCAAAAGACAGGGTTTTTAATGACACTATTAATAATGCTATTGAAGCTAAATCCCGCGGAGCATTTATTGTCGGGGTAGGAAATGAAAACAATGATTGCTTTGATTTTTTTATTAAGGTTCCTGAAGTTAATGAATTGTTGTTTTCTTTGGTTTTGATTCTTCCTCTTCAATTACTTGCTTTTCATACAGCAGTTTTTCTGGAGAGAAACCCTGACAAGCCAAGGAATCTTGCAAAAAGTGTTACAGTAAAGTGATTAAATGGAAAAAATTATTTTAAGAAAAGCATTGGATAAAGATGAAAAAGAAATTGCAAGTGTTTTAGAGCAAGGTTATAGTATTGAATCAGTTGAGGAAGGAATTGAAGTTTTCAGGAATGAAAAATCCAAGGGTTGGAATTTTATTGTTGCTGAATCAGAAGGAAAAGTTGTTGCTTTGGTTTCTTGGGCAGTGAAAGGCCTGCCAAGGCATGGCTTGATTGAACTGGACAGGATTGCTGTGGCAAAAGATTTTCGCGGGGCAGGAATTGCAATAAAGTTATTTGATTCTGTTGGAGAACAAGCAAAAGAATTTTTTGAATCAAAAGGAAAAAAATTAAGAAAATTGTTTTTGTTTACTCATGAAGATAATGAAAGAGCTATTTCTTTTTATAAAAAAATGGGAATGGAAAAAGAGGCAGTTTTAAAAAATCATTATTATGAGGGAAGAAACGAGATTGTGATGAGGAAATTCTATGGCTAATATTAAGTGTAATAACCTTTTTTCTTTTTGGCTAACTTACACTTTTTCTTTTTTGGAAAAAAGAAAAAGGGCAGTGAGGAAGTTTTTTTAGTGATGTGTGATGATTAAGGCAGTAATTTTTGATTTGGATGACACTTTGTTTGATTGTTCTGGTTTGTTAGTGAGCAATGCAAGGAAAAGGGCTGCCAAGGCAATGATTAAAGCAGGAATTAATTTAACTGAAAATGAACTGGTTGAAGAGCAGAAGAAATTAAATGAATTAAATCCTGCTTCTAATGTTTTTGATTTAATTGCTGAAAAGTATTCAAAGAAAAAAAAGAATTTGATTGTAAAAAATGCTTTGGAAGCATATAATTCTGATTCAGTTGAAGAAATTTATTTGTTTTCCGGTGTAAAAGAACTTCTTAATTCCCTTAAGGAAAAGAAAATCAGGAGGATTTTGATTACTTCCGGAATAACTAAAAGGCAGAATAAAAAAATTGAGTTATTGGGATTAAAACCTTTTTTTAATGAAATTTTTATTCATGACCTTGAAAGAGGCCCTGAAAAAGAAGATTTTTTTATTGAGTCAATGAATCGTTTTAATTTAAAGCCGGAGGAAATTGTTTCTGTTGGGGACAGAATTCATTCAGAAATCCGATTAGCTAATAAACTTGGAATGAATTCAGTAAGGTTATTGCATGGAAGATATTCTAAAATGAAACCAAAAAACATTTTAGAAGAACCTGATTATTCAATTAATTCTATTGCTGATTTAATGCAGGCAATTAATGCATTAGAAAAAAAGAACGGCAAATTCGGATTAAAAATTGTTGCTATTGGCGGCGGGACAGGCCTTCCAATTCTTTTGAATGGATTAAAAAAATTCACTAAAAATCTGACTGCTGTTGTTACTGTAATGGATTCAGGCAGAAGTTCAGGTAAGATAAGAAAGGATTTGAATATTCTTCCTCCAGGCGATATCAGAAACTGCTTGGTTGCTTTAAGTGATTCAGAAGAACTGATGAAAAAATTATTTCAGTATCGTTTTGAAGGAAAAACTGAATTAAATGGCCATTCTTTTGGCAACTTATTTATTGCTGCTTTAACTAAATTAGAAGGAAGTTTTGAATTAGCTTTAAAAGAAACATCTAAAATTCTTGCAATTAAAGGCAGAGTAATGCCTTCTACTTTAGATGATGTTAATTTGTGTGCTGAATTAACTGACGGTAAAATAATTGAAGGAGAATTTAATATAAGGAACAGCAAAGGAAAAATTAAAAAAATGTTTTTGGCTCCTGAACCAAAAGCTTTTTCTGAAGCAGTTAAAGCTATTCTTGATGCAGACATAGTTATTCTTGGGCCTGGAAGTTTTTTCACCAGCATTACGCCTAATCTTTTGGTTAAAGAGCTTAATTCAGCAATAAAAAAATCTAATGCAAAAAAGTTTTTTGTTTTAAATATTGTTACTCAGCCTGACCAGACTTTTGGTTTTAAGGCATCTGATTTTGTTAATGAATTAAATAAAATCATTCCATTGGATTTTATTGATTTTGTTTTAGTCAACAATTCTGTTCCTGAAAAAAGATTGCTTGAATTATATGAAAAAGAAGGCGCTTTTATTGTTAAAGATGATTTAAGTAATCTGAACAGAACTAAAATAATAAGAGAAAATTTAATTGAAAAAATTGATGCAGATAAAAAAAGAGTTTTATGGGAAAAAACTGATTTATTAAGGCATGATTCAGAAAAATTGGCTAAAGCAATAATTGAAGCAGTTAAATAATTTTTAAATTATTTGCCCTGTCATTCCGTCTATTTTCAGGGTTCTTTCTCTTCCGTTTTCTTCTAATGAAATATAATAAACTGGTCTTAGAATTCTTTCTGTTTTTTTGACTATTGCATTAGTCCATAATCCTTTTATCATTGAATTAATTTCTTCAGCTGAATATTTTTCTTTTTGAATATTACTGATTGTTGTTTCAGTAAAACCACAGCTGTTTATTGAACTGATTATTTTGTGTCTTGGAGAAAAAGGTAAATCAATTTCTTTATCTAGTTTGTATTGGATTTTTCCTCCGGATGTTTCTTTTTTTATAAATCCTTTGTTTGCTAATTCCATAATAATTTTTTTTGCTTTGTTTTCATTAATCTCGTGATTTGATTCAATTATTTCATTAAATGGTTTTTTCTGCATTAACTGCCTTAACACAATTGATTCATCTTTGTTTAACAAACTGGTTTTGTTAAATCCTTTTGATTCAATTAATTCTTTTCCGTCAAAATGCATTAATTCTCCTGTCATTGCATTAACAAAGCAGTCAACTGAAACAAATTCTCTTTTTAAGTCAAAGTCATTTAAGTTGACTTTATACACTGGTTCAAAATTCAGTACAATTCCTTTGATTCTTTCTTCTGAACCAAATAAACCCAGTTTCTTTTTTTTCCTTTTTTGTTCTGCAATCTTCCTTATGTTTGCTTCATCTATTTTTAATGCCAAACTTAATTCTTTTGATTTTATTTCTTGTGGTTTTTCTATTCCTTTTATCCCTTGCATTTCCTGTTTTTTCAGTCCTTCTTCTACTTCTTTTTCATATCTTTCTTCTTCTGTTTCTGTTTCAATTTCTTTTTCTGTTTCTTCTTTTTTTTCTTTTCCTTTAATATAAACTCTTTCTGCTTCAATTATTGCGCCTCTTTCTTCTAATGAATCTAATACTTTTGAAAGCATTAAATTAGATTTGTATTTTCCGTTTAATGTATCAACTAAAATATTTATTTTGTTCATTTCCAGTTCTTCTTGTTCTAATTTTTTCCAAATCATTTCATTAGCTAATGTCATTACTTCTGTTTCTGAAATGTTTTCACTTACTTCTGATGTTTCTGCGTCTCTTCCTTCGTGTTGTGACATTCTTGGCCTTATATTCATTACAAAAGCCCTTGATGTTTCTTCTCTTCTGTCTGCAACTAATGCAGTTCCTACTGCTAATGTTCTAATAAAACTGCTTTTTCTAAATCTTAACGGCACAATTGATGGAACTCTTTTGAATATTGCTTTAATATCATCATCAAAAACCAGTTTGTGCGAAATCATGATGTCAAGCTGACTTAATACTCTTGTATCTATTGCTGAAGGCTGTTGTGTTGCAAAAGCTAATGAACATCCTGGCCTTCTTCCTTGTTTAACATATTCAACTAATGCAGAAGTAGCAGGAGTTTTTACATTTCCTGATGGAATCAAAGTGTGGGCTTCATCAATAAACAACCAGGTTGGCGGGATATCTAATTCAAGCATTTCATCTAAGTTTTTCTTGAATTTTTTTGCTGCTTCTTTTCTGGTTGAAATTTTTCTTGCTGATAAAATTCTTCTGGCAATTATTCCAATTACCAAAGCAGTTACATCATCTTCTAAAAAACTTGTGTCTAATATTGATAATTGATTTTCTCTGCTTAGTTCCCCTAATGGAGTTCCTTTTTCTGAAAAAATCCCCCAGCTTTTTGCTGCTTCTAATCTTGAAACTAATGCTCTTACTGAATCCTGTTTATATCCTCTTTCTCTTGAATTTAATTCTTCGTCTTTTTCTAAACAATAAATCATGTCATTTAATGAATATTTGTCTTTTTTTGCTTTAATGTATTTTCCTTCTGCTTTAAATCCGTGTTCTAATTTTTTTAATACTTTACTTAAAAGCAATCCTGATGGGCCAAATCTTTCCATTCCAAAAGTTAAGCACCAGTCTTCTGATGTAAGCAATGAAGGCTGGATTGAAAAAGTTGCATCAAAAGTTGTTTTTGGAACTTCTGATTTAATTCCTTCCGGAATAAACACTTTTAAGTTATCCAGTCCTTGCGGCATTAAATTCCATTCACTTAATCTTGAAACCTCGCTTACTTCTTTATTTGGATATTTCATTGACCAAAATACTCCTATTGGGTCAATTACTATTATTCCAACGTTTTTGTTTTTCAAACACAATTCTTCTGCTAAAACTCCCAAGACATAAGAATTGTGGATTATTATGTCATTAGCCAGAAAATTGTGAAACTCTGGAACGCTTATGTCATAAACTTTGGTTTTTTCTTTTATTTCTTTTATTTCAGTTATTTCATCCCAGAAAATATCTGATTCAGCAATTTTTTGTATTTCTTTGTTTTCTTCAATTAGAGCCATTTTAAGCAGTTTTTCTCTTGAAGGCGCGTAATTGACTGTATTATGCATTGATTTTATTTGTTTATATCCAAATTTTCTCCCCATTTGATGCCAGTTTTTTGGCTTGAATTGATTCCAGATTTCTTTCGGGATTGTATCTACATTTGGGTTTCTTGTTTTGGCTGCCATTTCTTTTAATGCAGTTTTTTGTTTTTTTTCTTTTTCTCCAAAAAATCCTATTTCTTGAATGAATTTTATTGTATTGTCTCCATTTATTACTATTTCATAAGCATTGCCTATTTTTCCATTAACTTTTGTTTTCTTGTGCCTTATTTTTGATAAAATTCCGAAACGCAGTAATAAATGATGAAGTTGTTTTGACATTTTTTCTGAAACAGTGCAAACTGATATTTGCCAGTTTGTAGTTTTGTTGATTTTATGTATTGTTCCGTCACAGGAAAACATCCTGTTCAAAAATAAATTTACCTGTTCTTTTTCCAGTTCCATTATTTCATCAGGAACAAATTTGTTTTGGCTTCTTTTTTCGTATAATTCTATTTCTTCAAGCCATTTCATCAAAGAACTTTTTTGTGCAACCACATAACCCGTGGAAGTAAATTGCCCGCTGCTGTTTCTTACAACATTGCTTAAATCCATTTCTTTTTTTATTTGTGAAACTCTTACAGCGTATTTTCCGTGAGGAAGCATTTTCAGGTTTGAGTCAAATTCATAAACACTTTCTTTGAATTCATTCATTATTTTTTCATCAGCGTTTGAGAACAAAACAAACTGATTTCCCAGATGGCCTTCTGCTATTAAATACGCTAAAATTTTTACTTTGTTTTCTTTCATTTGTTTGTTTCCAAAAGCAGGTATTGTTCTTGGGACGGCTATTCTTGTTCCTTTTTTCAGTTCCTGAACAGGTTTCCATCCTTCAATTGTCAATAAAGGGTGTTCTGGGGTCAGCTTAATTTCTTTCCCGCTTCTTAGTTTGATTTCCAGAATCTTTTCCACTTCTCTTTCAAAGAAATCATCTTTTTTTAGTGTCTGAATTTTTAGCTCGTCAGTTAATCCAATAACAGATTCTTTATGCCTGTAAAGTTCTTTTATTTCAGTTTGTTTTCCGTTTTCTAAAGTAATTAGTGTATCTCCTGTAACGCATTTCCCTGAACCCCTTGCACCGCAAACAAACACTACGTGTGGATTTAATGAATCAAGTAAAATGTTTTTTGTTTCTTCTGTTTCTTCATTTACTTGTCCTATAAATAATGCTCCTTTTTCTCCGTATTTTTCAAAAACTGTTTTTTTTCTTCCAATAAAAGCATTTTGGGTTTCTTCATTTTCCAGAAAACTTAATTTTATTGCAGGAGCGTTTTTGTTTAGTTGTGTTTTGTCATTTCCTAAATTGTATTCTTTTTCTCCTGAATAATATTCTATTCCATCAATATAATCTGCGTTAAATTCATCAAATTCGTCTTCAGAAAAAGTTTTTGCGTTTTCAATTATTCTTTCTTTTATTTCTGTTTTTTCCGGCAGTTCTTCTTCTAATTCATCGTATTCTGCTTCCTTTAAAAGTTTTTTTTCTTTTTGAGTTAATTCTTTTTTTTGATAAACAGGTTTTTTGTTTTTGGCGGTCTTTTTTTTCTTTCCAGAATTCTTTTTTCCTTTAATTTCTTTTTTATTTTTTTCAATTTCCTTTTCTTCTTCCAATTCGTAATTTTCTTTTCTTTCTTTCCCTTCGGTTTCTTCGTCTATTTCTTCTTTGTCTTCTTCTGCTTCTTCTTTTTGTTCTTTTGTTTTTTCATTTTCTTCTGTTATTTTGTTTTCTGTTATTTCTTCTTCTATATGTCTTTCTTTTTTTCCTTCAAATATTTCATCAAAAATATCAGTGTCTTCTTTTACAATGGTTTTTTTTATTCTTTCTCCTTCAATTGGCCTTGGTTCTTCAATCGGCTCATCCAATTCGTTTTCTTTTTTTTCTTTCATTTAACCACTTTAATGATATATGTTTCAAACTTATATTAAAATATCCCTTTTTTTTGTTTATAGCATTAACAATATTTCTTAATATTCTTACCTTATTAAAACAAAGGTAGGGGGAATCAAATACAATAGCCATCATGGTTGTATTGATTATTGTATTTGTTTTAATTGCAAAAAAAAAACGAAATTAAAAAATTCTGGAATGAACAAACTAAATCAAAAAAAAGTTGATTTATTCTTTTATTTTTGAAACCGATACCCTAAAATATGGGTTTGTATATAAATAACGCATTTAAGAGGGGTTTTTTATGAATAACATGGAAAAGGGAAAGTTGGCTGAAAATATTGTTAAAAAAATGTTTGAAGAAGCTGGTTTTAAGGTTTATAAATATGGTTATGAACATTTATTGCCTGAATTAGCTGATAAAAATAATCTGCTTAAAGGAATGGCAGGGCAGTATATTAGGCATCAACCTGATTTTGTTATAGTAAATAAAAGAAACGAACCTGCTTTTATTGAAGTCAAGTTTAGAAGTGATTATATTTTACAAAAAGATGTTTTTAATTATCCTGAATGTTATGTGATTTTATTAACTAAATATACTGTTTTAGCTCAAAAAGCAGAGTATATTTATGAAAAGGGTTGGGATTTTTGCAGTTTAAATAAATTTCATTATTTTGAATCAATTAATGAAAAGTTGTTGGAAGAGTATTCAAAGCTTGTTAGAAGAAAACTAGGAGATGAAACATGGTTAGGTCAAACTTTTGAAAATTTCTTTGAAAAAGTAACTAGAAAAAAGTTTGTTCAACCCCATTGGTTTAAGAAAATATTTTTGAAAGGAGTAACTTTGTCTAAAAAAGACGAGCCAAAAGTAGTAACCAGAATCATTAAAACAAAACCCAGAGTAATAACCAGAATTAAAGTAATCAAAATAAAGCCAAGAAAGAAAAAGTGGAAAAGCAAAGGAAATGTTAAATTACAAAAGAAGCGCTGGAAAAAAAGAAAAAAAATCTTCTTTTAGGAAAAAAAATAACTTTCAGTCAAGTTAGACAGATAATGTTTTAAATTATTGAATCTTTTATTGTAGTGCATGGATATAAAAATTAAAGCAAAAGAAAAATTAAAGGGTTTTATTCCTTCTGCGCATATGGCTAAATGGAAATTGATTGCTGAAGGGGCTTTGGCAGTAATTGTTATTGTTGGTTTGTTTGAAATAGCTCATTATATTTTTAATGTTTCTTTTTCTGAAGATTTTTTGGTTGCATTGGAAGTAGTTGATTATTCAGCGGTTTTTATTCTCGCCCTTGATTTAATTAATCACTATTTGATTTCCCCTAAAAAAGAAAGGTTTGTGAAAAATAAATTTATTTATATTTTGTCTTTTATTCCTTATTTGATTTTTACTAAAGCAATGGGTGCCTTGTATTTAATTAAACCGATTTTTACTGGAATAGCTAAATTAATTAAGATTTTTTCTCATTTTGAAGACATCAAAGAAAGAGCCGGCAACATTAAAGGCAAAGTTGATGCTGTTTCAGAAGGACTGATAAAAAAAAGAAAGAAAAACAAAAAGTGAATTCACTTTAAGTATTCTATTGTCAGTCTTAATCCATAACCTGTTCCGCCTTTAGGGCAGTATTCTGTTTCTTTTTCTGAATTAAATGCTGTTGGTGCAATATCTAAGTGAATCCAGTCGGTTTCTCCTACAAATTCTTTTAAGAAAGCGGTTGATCCTGAAACCCCACTGTACTTATTTTTTCCTGTATTGCTTAAATCAGATATTTCTCCTTTCATGTCTTCAGAGAATTCCTTGTATAAAGGCATCTGCCAGACTCTTTCAAATACTTCATTTCCTGCATCAAACATTTTTTTGTATAATTTGTCATTGTTTGTTAAAAAGCAGGCAGCATATCCTCCTGTAATATATAATGCTATTCCTGTTAAGGTAGCATAATCAATTATTGTTTTTGGCTTGAATTTTTTTACTCCAAAAGCAAGTGCGTCAGCTAAAACAAGCCTTCCTTCTGCGTCAGTGTTTCCCACTTGGACTGTTTTTCCGTTTAATGCCTTAAAAATATCGCCTGGTTTATATGCTTTGCTTCCGACTGCATTTTCTGCTAATCCCATTAAAGCAACAATGTTTTTTTTCAGTTTTAATTCTTTTGCTGTTTTTATTATTCCTAATACTGTTGCTGCTCCTGCCATGTCTGATTTCATTGTTTCAATATAACCTGTTGGTTTCAAATTTATTCCGCCTGAATCAAAAGTAATTCCTTTTCCCACTAAAACTATTTGTTTTTCTTTTTTGCCTGCACCATTGTATTCCATTACCACTATATTAGGTTTTTCTGTTGCTGCCTGCCCTACTGCTAAAATCAATTCAGCTTTCATTTTCTTTAATTGTTTTTCGTCAATTACAGAACATTTAATTTTTGATTTTAAACAGATTTCTTTTGCTTTTTTTGCAAACAAAGCAGGGTTTTTGTCTTTTGCATTTTCATTAACTAAATCCCTTACTAAATTAACATTATCTGAAATTATTTCTTTTTCTTTAATAATTTCATTTAATTCCTTTGTTTCTTTTCCTGCAAAAACAACTTTTTTTATTTTTGTTTCTTGTTCTTCTTTTTTTTCTGGTTTTGTTTTGTATTTGTTAAAAGAATAATCTGCCATAATTGATGTTTCTGTTGCTGCTTCAATCCAGTCTTTTTCTTTGAATTGTGTTTTGAATTCAATTCCAATATCTTCAATTTTTTTTGATTTTGCTGCTTTAACTAAACTTCCTGTAGTTTTTCTTAAATCTTCTTTTTCTATTTCTTTTTCTTCTCCTAATCCAATCAAAGAAACTTTTTTTGCCTTGAATCCTTTTGGCAATGTAATCAATGCAGTCTGGCTTTTTTCTGCTTTAAATCCATCAGTTTTTTCTGCTGTCTCAAAAACTTCTTTTAATTCACCGGATTTTTCTTTTTTAAATTCTTCTTTGCTTAAACAAACAAACAACACACCAACATCAATTTCTTTTAATTTTGGTTCAAAGGAAAACTGCATTTTATCACATCCAATTCAAATAATTATAATATTAGAATCTTTAAATTTAAATCCCTTTGCCTATTATATTATTCAATGCGGGCCAGTAGTGCAATGGTAACACGCATCCTTCGCACAACTGTCACGGTCAGTTGGCACCCGCGCACGGCATTCGCTTGCGCTCATCCCTGCTGTCTGTGTATTTATGTCAGAAAAAGGATGAGATTGCGAGTTCGATTCTCGCCTGGTCCAAAAACCTTTACTTATTTATTTTTGTTGCTTTTCTACTTTATTTATGAAAGTAAAAATATTTCCTTCTTTGCTGGCAGCAAATTTTTCTGTTATTGAAAGTGAATTAAAAAAAATAGAGCAAGCAGGTGCTGATGGAATTCATTTGGATGTAATGGATGGAAAATATGTCCCAAATTCTTCTTTTCCAATTGAAAAAATAAATTCTTTTTATGAAAAAATTTCTCTTCCAATAGATATTCATTTAATGATTGAAAAACCAGAAAATTTTGTTGACAAATATCTTGAATTTAATCCAAGTTATTTAAGTTTTCATGTTGAAGTTTGTTCTGACCCAAAAAAATTAATTAAAAAAATTAAATTAAATAATTGTAAAGTTGGTTTGGCTATAAACGCAAAAGTTCCTGTTTCATCAATTCTTCCTTTTATTGATTTAATTGATTTTGTTTTAGTGATGACAGTAAATGCAGGTTTTGGCGGCCAGAAATTCATTGAAAAAAATGCAGAAAAAGTAAAAGAGTTAAATAAAATAAGAAAAGAAAAAAAGCTGTCTTTTGAAATCGAGGTTGATGGTGGAATAACAATTGATAATTCAAAGAAATTAATTGATGCAGGAACAGATATTATTGTTTCAGGCACAACAATATTCAAGTCAGATTCTTTTTCTGATACAATAAATCAACTAAAAAGTTAACCTGCTGCGTTTACATCGCATTCAATTTTGTAAGCTGGGTTTCTTATTTGTTCACATGCATCAGAATCATTTGTGTCTTCTGCGTAATTATAATAACAATAATCGCTTGTAACATAAGGTAATTGCAGGAATTTTTTTGTTGCTTGATCACATATTGTATAATCAATTATTTCTACTGCGATTCCTTTATAGCAGTCAATATATTGGTCGCTTCCTTTAATTTTTTCGCATAAAGGTGATTCTAATGAACTTATTGCAACTAACTGATAACACTGGTTTCTTAAGCTAGTATTTAATATTCTTATTTTGTCACATAAAGCGCCGTTGTTTGTATCTATTGCTAATCCATAATAACAATTATCTATTGCTTCATTGTTTATCACATAACTGCAGTAAATTTCATTGCTTGTTGCTATTGCTATGTTATAATAACAGTTATTTCTTGCATTTAAGTCGGTGATTAATTCACATGCTTTTTTATTTGGATTAATTTCTGATAAAGCAATCAAACATTGCTGGAAAACGTTTTCGTCAGTAATCAATAAACAGTAATCTGAATCTTCTTCTGCTATTGCAACATCTTTAATGCAATATTCTGTTATGTTTAAGTCAGTTGATTTGCTGCATATTCCTGGATCATTTTCTTCTCTTCCAATTTCTCCAAAGCAATTATTTTTGTTGGTTTCTTCTATAAAAAAAGTGCATAAAGGCTCTTCTTTTATTTCTTCTAAAATTGTATTTAGGCAGTCATCTCTTTTGAATGATTCGTTTGTTTTTACTGTTGAAATATATCTGCATATTGTATAATCCTTTAAGCTCAATGCAATTTCATTAAAGCAGGTGTCTTTGTCTTCTACTACAGTAATTTTTTTGCATGAGTCAATGCTGTTTCCTGCTGCTGCAACAATTGCATTGCAGGTATTTGCTTTTGTTGAATCAATTATTTTATTGCATCCGGCGTTATCTTTTAATTTTGTTGCAATTTCATAAAAGCAGTCATCTCTTATATAAGAATTTTTTAAAGTTATTTCTTTGCATGTATCATAATCTTCCAAACTGACTGCAATGTCTTTGACGCATTTATCAACTGACAGTTCTTTCATTTCTCTGCAGGCGCTCAAATCGTTGTATTGTAATGCATATTCATTTAGGCATTGGTCTTTCTTTAATTGAGTTGGTTCTTTATTGCATAAAACATTATATGGGGCTTCTGCATTGCTGTCCCCTACAATTATTGGAATTGCAGTGATTTCTGTTGAATAATTACTTTCTCTGTCTTGTTTGTCAATTGAAGTAACCACATAATAATAAGTTATTCCCCCGACTAATCCTTCATCTAAATAATTATTTGAAGTAATTGGAAAAGAATTAATTTTTCCATAATCTTTTCCTTGATTTAATGTTCTGTAAATATTGTATCCTTTAAGTGCATTGTTTATTATTGGATCCCAATTTAATTCAACTGCATTAATTTTAGATAATTTAGTTAAATTTGCAGGCGGTCCCAAAGTAGAATTTGAATCAGTTCCGTTTCCATTTCCGGGTTTTAATATATCAGGGCAACCGGCAAAAAATATGCTTAATAAAATTAATCCAGCTAAAAATAATGCTTTTGTTTTCATTCACTAAATAATAGCTTGTTGTCATTTAAATTATTTTTGGTTGTGTTTTTCTTTCATTTAAGAAACAATCTTTTTCTTTTTGCAAAAAACAATCAACTATTTATGTAGACTTTGAAGAAATTATTTAAATCCTTTTATTCAAAAACTATTTTGGTATTGGGAGTTAAGGAAGCAAGTTATACTGTTTATCAGTTCCCTGACTTGCTTTTTTAACATCTTTTTTCTAATTCAATTTCTTTATTAATTTTTCCAGATACATTTTTTATTGCTTAATTTATTCTATTGCAGTGCGACTGAAAGTCGCACGTTTTGATAAACCTTTTGAAAAAGGTTTAAGCAGAGGTGGCGGAGTGGTCTAACGCGCTGGCCTTGAGAGCCAGTGTCCTTTGGGCGCGCGAGTTCGAATCTCGTCCTCTGCGTTCGCGGCTCAATCCGCGAGTGCTTGTGCACGACATAAAGTCGTGCTTGCTTCGC
>Ga0210057_1005377_pt1 | contig 16471 bp, 9 predicted proteins | sample CryGeyCG2114_010_2_FD_183968 | JGI IMG/M metagenome (GOLD analysis project Ga0210057, IMG submission 183968) | Groundwater microbial communities from aquifer - Crystal Geyser CG10_big_fil_rev_8/21/14_0.10 (SPAdes) (version 2) | ecosystem: Environmental > Aquatic > Deep subsurface > Groundwater ...
GATGGTCCTAGCTCAACTGGGCACCTTGCAGGCCGATGACAACAAATGCAAAGAGGCTGTCGCGACTTGGGAAAAAATCATTAACAACTCTTCAGTCAAGTTCCTCCACGGAGAAATTCGACTGAAACAAGCTCTGTGCTACGAGAATCTGAACGAAACCACCAAAGCCGAACAGCTCTATTCTCAGGTCAAAGAAGAAGAAAAAGAGTCTCCTGTTGGGCAGTCCGCCAATAAATACCTTAAACTTCTGCAAGCGAAAAAAGTTAACTGATGAAACAGGCCCTGTTTTTTTTGTTAAGTCTGGTTTTTTTGAGCTCTTGCTCGACCCTCGAGAGTTGGCAATCTCGGACCGGAGAGAACCGAGTTTTTGAAGCTCGCAATCTCTGGGTCAAAAGAACCACGGCTTTCGAAAATTTGGGCTTTCGAAAAATCAGCCGCATGAAGCCAATACTTTATAAGAATTGGGTGATCGAAGCCAATGGCTTGGACGGTATTGCGGCCTACAATGCCCAAACAGGCGCCGAAAAGTGGCGTCTACCAATTTTAAATGGCGCTGAACCTTCGGCAACCTTGATCAATGATCGAATTTTCATTGGCGCCAGCGATGGACAGTTCTATTGCATCCATGCTGAAACCGGAAATGTTCTGTGGTCTTTTCCGACTCGAATCGAAAATTTGTCAGAACCCTTGTTGCACGAAGGAACTCTGTACTTCCTCACTGGAAGCAACTCTGTCTATGCCCTTGATGCTGCCACGGGGAAACAGCTATGGCTCTACACCCGACAAGATCCAGCCAGCCTTTCTATCCGCGGAGGATCGAAGCCAGCCATTCGAAATGGAACCATCTATGTGGGCTTCAGTGACGGCGCTGTTGTTGCCCTTTTGGCCGCTAACGGCGCGGTAAAGTGGGAAAAACAGCTGAGTAAAAATAAAAAGTTTCGGGATCTTGATTCAGACCCCGTGATCGACGGAGATTTTTTATACCTCCTTGGATACGACGATCAGACCTATTGTTTGCGGGCGGCCACCGGGGATTTGGTTTGGAAAGCAGACCTGGATGGGTATGGTTCAATCTTAATGGCTGCAGATCGTTTGCTTTTTGCAACCAGCAACGGCCAGTTCGTAGCCCTCAACAAAGAAACCGGCGCAAAAATTTGGAGCTATACTTTAAAGTCGGGGATTGCCACCTCGGCCTCCTTGTATAAGGGCACTGTGGTGTTTGGCGAATCTCAGGGGAGCCTGCGCATTCTCGAATCTGGAACAGGGAAAGAAATGGCCTCTTACAATCCCGGGAAAGGGATCTTGTCTCCCCCGAGTGTCGACGAAAAAAATGGCGTCGCTTATTTTATTTCCAATGAAGCCAATCTATATGCAATTAAAATTGGCTGGGTCCGAGCCCCAGCAATTCCCTATTTGAGGTAACTCTATGTCGATCTCTTGGCGAATTCTAATGTCCTCTTTACTGGCCGGAACTTTTATTGGTTGCGCCAGTGGCAACTGTCGAACTCAGCAACCTCAATCCATGGACGAAAAAGAATTGGCAGCCACCAACGCCAAAGTTGCGTCGGCTTTGCAAAAACATATCAAGGTCTATAAATATGATGGCAGCAAACAGTGCGGCCAAGCCCCAGCAATTCCCTTGGCGGATATGCAAAAAGATCTCGGTGATATCAAAGTATTTTCAGCGGAAAACAAAGGTGATGGATTGATGCATATCCAGTCTTGTGGATCGCCCACGGGCAAAGCCAATGTTTACGAAATCGAGACCAGGTCTCTGGAAAAAGCGAAGAAGGCTGGTTTTCGCGAATGGACTTTCGATTAAGCTCCTCTTGATTTAGCCCTCACAGCCCCTTTACCTTTATCAGGGCCAAAGTGGCCCGTGTTTCCATCTTCATTGTTTGGCTTCCTCTTTGCTATACCTCCTCCGTCTGAGTTTGGATGACCTGATTGGTGCCAAACCAGAAGCAATGAGCTTGAAGGAGGCACATGACAAACAACATGAAACGCAGTGGTCTGTCCTTCGTCCTCCCGATGCTCGTCATGGCTGTCTTTTTTTCAGGTTTGTCGAAAGCCTCTGCACAGTCAGAGGGAAACACCCGAACACTGAATATCGCCATTCCCAGTGCCTCTTCCCAGGCAATCAAAAAGCCTGCGTCTGATCTGGTCAAAGACGGGCAGGTTCTGGATGTAGGCGAGGCCGCACGTCTGGCAGAAGACGGAATGGATCTCTCGAACCTGAATCCTGTTGAAAATAAACTCTGGCAAAATCAGGTTTACTCTGCCACTGATTCTGCTGATGGAAAATATCCCGATGCACAAACAGGAGTTCAATTTCTGTCTTTTGAGGCTTCGACCAAGTTTTCCTCGATGGCCAGGGTTCAAAGTCTTGAAGATCCGAATCAGTTCTATCGACTGGCTATCTCGCGATTTTCTCAGCCAATGATGATGAGAGCAGCTCTGCTCAGAAAGTTAGGATACTTTTTACCCTCGCCTCAATATTATAAGAACCTCAAAGTCCGCTTTGAAAGCGAAGAAGCCAAAAAGGCCTTTATCGAACAATCCGAAATGGATGCCGGTGACTTTACCTCTCGTGGCTGGATCCTGGCCGATCGAGTTCAAGATCATTCTTTGGTCTTAGCCAGCAGCACTTTGGAACAAGTCAGTTTTGATTACTTTGACGCCAACTGGGGACTTGCTCCAAATCCAGATATTCCTGAGCAAGTGGCCTCGGTCCAGCGTTTTTCCAGATATCGCGCATTTCGTGCTCTGATTTTTCCGTATGCTCTGGTGGACGTCCCAGAGAGCGTCAATCGGTATTCGGTTCGTTTTGCAACGGTCACCACTGGATTTTTATCAATTCCATATTTTATGGCGCAAAGTTTTCAAGCCTGCGGATATGACGATGCTCTTTGGATTCTTAAACGCATTCAAAAGCTCACCACTCAAGACCTTAGGGAGATTGTCCTTGAAGGCCATTACCCTCCTGAAATCAGTGACCTTGTTTATGCAAAGCTGGTCCATCGAATCAACGATGCTCTGTCTTTGTTTCATCTAAGCCCAGGGATCCCAAATCCAGAACTCGCCTTTACAACACCGTCTGGCCTGATCCAAAAAGGCAAAGTCACCAAAGAGTTTGTCCCTGGTTACCCCCAACGTTTCGCCCATGGAGAAAGAACATCTCCTTATCAAGAAGGTGACTTTGCACGATACCTGAGTGTCGAGGGAAAATCGGCTCTTCTGGCGACGATCTTCACCAAACTGAACAAACAACTTCAGGCAGCAACGGTTCAAGACGCTGCTAGTAATTACCAACAAAATTTGTTTCAAAAACTTCTTCAACAAGTGAAAGATCACCCCAATGAACCGTTTCAGAAAGAGGTGGCCTCGTGGGGCGGACCTTTGGCGGGATTTAACGTCGTGGCCAGCCGTCATATCTCGACTGGAACTTACTCGGGCAGCACTGCACCAGTGCAGTTGGTGGACAATCTCAGTTTAGGCGCAGGTCTTGGGATCTTTCGCGCCATTGATGGCCTGGGCTCTATCACTCCCGTCGCGGGAGCCAGCGTCAGTGTGGTCCGAGACTTTACTCATGTTCGTCCATTGAATCTAGTCAAGGAGGCCAAGAATATCAGCTGGACCCAACTGATGATTCCAAGTTTCATGAAGAATATCTCGGAAGTCCTCAGCACCGCTGACAAAAAAAATACTGACGGCAGTGTGCAAAAATCCCTGGATGCTTTTTTAATGGATCTTCGTGATGGCGAGGTCTTTACAATTTCAGATTCCATCGCTCTGTCGGCTTATGTCCAGGCCTCGGCCTCTATGGATATGATGTTTGGAATGTCTCCCCTGGGATTTTTGAATTCATTGACTCTCTCCGCTGACGGCAGCCGGGTGATTCTTCGACAGGTTTCTTTCATTCGCGTTTCAAACAATGGATTTAACGGCGTACATGTTTACGTCCGAGACATGAAGAATAAAGCCTATGGACTTGAAATGAATGTGAATTTTTTCATGAACCTCTTGAAACTGCGCACTCAGATGACCGATGCCGATATCATCAGTGATGGTTTCGTGATTGATTACAACCCAAGTCTCTCTGCAGAGGTTGATCCCAGCACCGAAACCGGACAAAAGCTTGAGAAAACCCGCGAAGATCTTCGCCTGGCCCTGCTGCCTTTGTTTCGGAATAACAATACGGAATTGCTCTATGCCAAATTCTCGAACAAAAAATTTGTCATCGAACATAATTTAAAGGCCAAAGAGCAGAAACTGAAATTTCTGCTCTGGAAAGCTTCACGATTCAAAGAAGACCATCTGTTACAGATTACCTATCCTCGCAGCGAAGCCCATCCAGAAATGGATCCTGCGGACGAAAAGGTCATTCTTTTCACGAGCAAGCGAGGCAAACTGCAAGGAAGAGATCTCTTGGGAATGGGCTTTGATCTTTTGCAAGGTGTGCTTTCAAAGTTTGTCAAGAATGGAGCTACTGTTTCGCCGGCGATTGGCGACAACCCAGCCAATGTGCCCTATGGCAAAGCTTACTGGCGTCAGGCCGAAGTTGAAACCGACCTTTCCCCTCAAGTTCAGTCGAGATATCCCTCGGTGGGATCTATTCAACATGTTTGGGGCGGTTGGAGTTTGACACAGAAAAAATTTTTTCAGGTCTTGGATGAAATTAAAGAGCAGTTTCAAGGAATTCCAAATACTCCTTATGACTTGATCAACAAAGATGAATTCGTCAACATGACTTCACTGGACTTTTATCGCATCACGGCCAATGTTTCAATCCTGTCTCCGGGGTTGGATAAAATCCGCGACCTGATTCTGCAACCCAATGTGATCAATAAAAATCCGGCAAAAAGAAAGTCCAATGACTGGAAAATGTTTACTGATCTTATGACCCTTTTGGGCGATGGAAATTATGAAGCTGGAAAAACGAAATACATGCGCTCTTGTCGGCTCGAAAACCCCATCAGGCCTAAAAACGGAAATGGCGGCATCGTAAGACCCTTGTCATCGTATCAAGGAGTCCTGTACCCCTGTCTTGCGGATTGGATTCGGGATCTTTTGATTCAGGCCCATACCTATCCAAGCGACCCGAAAGAACAGGTCCAATGGCTGACAAAAATCATTTCATTGTTGGATGACAAAATCCCTCTGGGACAGGTTTTAAAATATTTAGGCTCTGAAAACTATGTTCTCTTGGTGCGAATCAATGGATTTCGAACGGGCGACGAAGACGGGGATTTAGAATACTTCTCAAACACCGTGGGCGACCCCAATCAGGACTTTGAATATGCAGGTGGTCTGGTGAATCTTTACGTTAAAAAAACAGGTCTGATCCCGACAGAGCTAGATCGCACCCTCGGGGGCTTTCAGTGAGAAATTTTTTACTTTCTCCCTCTCTGTTGCTGATCGTTTTTCTTGGGGCTATCAGTTCTCAATCCCGGGCCCTGGAGCCCTTTGAATCTCTGCAGTGGGGTTTGCACAACGACGGCACTGCCCAAAACATTGAACTGGATGACATCACGACCTTTAAGGTCCAGGCCCGGCCTGGAATTGATATTCAAAAACCAAGCGAACTGAATTCTTCGGCGAAAAAAATTCTGGTGGCCGTTCTAGATACCGGTATTGATTTTGATCACCCAGATTTAAAAAATGTTATTCATCGAAACGAGTCAGAATGCAAAGCTCTCGACAAGTTTCTCGTTTGTGCCCAGGAAAAGTCTCGGGCCGACTGTGAAAAAATCTGGATGGATCTTAGCAACCCCGAAGTCGATCAGGACCACAACGGCTATCCTCTCGACTGCCATGGTTGGAGCATTTTGGGCAGCGTGAATGCCGCCGGCATCATGGGTCGACCAGATTTCCAAGACGAACAAGGCCACGGCAGTCATGTGGCCGGCATCATTGCGGCACAAAGTGGAAATGGCCTGGGGATTTCCGGAGTCAGCTCCCAGGTTGAGATCCTCCCGGTCCAGGTTCTAGGTTTGAAGCCCAGTGAACCCCTTAAGCCACTGAGTTTGGATCTTTCTCCGACGGAAAAGGGCAAGGAAGCCTATCGAAATTCGTTGGGGGACATGGTCGCACGCGGAGTGATCTATGCAATTCGTTCGGGCGCTCAGGTCATTAATTTTTCCATGGGATGGCCTGAAAGCAATGATTCGCCTTATCTGCGTCAAGTGATTCAAGAGGCCCAGAAAAAAGGAATCTTGATTGTCGCTGCTGCGGGCAATGACTCGACCCGAGCGTTACTCAGACCCTGTTCTTATCCAGGCGTGATCTGCGTGGCAGCTCATGGTCCGGATGGTTCATTGTCTCACTTTTCAAATTATGGCAGTGGCGTCGAAGTGGCCGCCCCTGGAACCAATATCTTGTCCACCTGGCCTCTGAACAAAAGACCTGTTCGATTTCGAAAGACCTTGGGCTACGAGTACTTGCACGGAACTTCTCAAGCCACGCCTTTTGTGACGGGCATGGTGGCAGAGATGCTCGCTCAAGGCATTCGCGCAGATGAAATCTATCAACGATTGGTTCTGGGATCTCGACCACTCGAGGAAAAACTCCCGTTGCTTGAAGGCGCAAGCCATCGACTGGAACCAGATCATGATAGCGCCCAAGACCAGCTGATCGAGAAAAAATGGATTCTCTCGGGCATCGTCAGTCTTAAAAATTCCCTCGAGGTAAAAGCTCAGCCACTGATCTTACCGGCAAACAAAGAAAAAGAAGAAGTTCCCTGGAATCGCCGCGACCAGGTCTTGAACCTGCGTTATCCCTTACAGAATTTCTGGCAAGATGTTGATATGAGTCAGGTTCAAATTTCAACCTCTTTTCTAAAACCAAGTTCCGCGGCGATTCGTCCAGAGATTATTTCAACGATCTTTGAAAATGCGACTTCCAGTTCAAATATGTGGAGACGAGGAGAGGTTCGTACCTTAGTGGTTCAAGTCCGGATCTCTGACACCAAAGAACCTGCTCAATCACGGATCCCCAGTGACCTGGACCTGCTCATCGAGACCGCTGTGCTTAGACAAAAACGACGATTTGTGATGGAAAAAGAAATCGTTGTGCCTATTCAATCAGACACCACGACAAGCATCGGATCGGATCTTGACATGGAAGTCATCCCCCTCGAAAAAATGCCGCCGATGCGTACAAATCTGGTTTCGTTTGATCAGAACTTTGATGGCAACTCTAGAACAGACTATCTGGCCATTGGCGAAGAAAAGAAAACACGATTCTATTATTTGATTCGACAAAATTCGAGCAAGGCCTATCAATCCCAGGGACTTTTTAAAGTCGACCTCGGAGACGACCTCGAAAATACTCGGGAACAAATCACCGCGCGACTGGCCTGGAGTCAGGACCAAGAGCCTGGTTATGTTCTTGGACTTTTCACCGATCGGAGCGAGCAGGAGGATGCGTTTTCAGCCCTGAAAATTCATTACCTCAATGCTCGATTTGAATTGCAGAAAACTTTTGAAATTAAAAACGACCAGGTCCAAGTTCCAATGCGAGTCTCGTGGCTTCGGTACCGTGGGATAAAAGTTCCCTCTTGGATTGGCAGAGGCAAAGATCCCGATAAGAAATCAAGCGTCAAAGAGGATTGGGAAAATCCGCAGGGCTATGAGAAAGCTCAAATTCGATTTTATTTCCTGTCAGAATCCGGAAAACTTAAAGCAATTTCTGACTACCAGGACTATCGTTTTATCGACATCCTCGACCCCACACTCCCCCAGATACAGCAGGGGAGGGTGCCGGTGGTGCTCGCCAAAAATCAGGGAACTTCAGTCAAGCCATCTTATATCTATGACTTTGCGGTGGCAGAGATTTTTGAAGGCCAAGTGGTTCATTTCCAAAAAATTGATCTTTCTTTGGATCAGAGAACCTATCGAAATCTGCTCGATACCCGTGTCGATCAGGTGTTGAATTTGAACAAAACCCAGGATCTCGGTCGAGGCACATTTTGGTTTGGCGAAGGTCCCGCTCGCAGTCAAAGACTGTCCTTGTTGGTTCCGGATTTCGCCGCAGGCGAGCTTCCTCGGTATCAATTTTTTGATAGCATTTTGCCCGCAAGTCGTGGAACTGTGGACTCGACTCTCTGGGTTCGAGCTGCCTATTTGGGGTCCAGTGGCTATGGCGCCTTCGCGCTGACGAACTCGGAAATTCAATACCATGATCTCGGGCGGCAACAGGTGGCGGTGAAAAGTTTTGAACGTTATACATTTTATGAATCCATGGCCTTTACCAATTTGCATTTCCCCATTGCTCTCAGTGATCGCGAACATCCAGGCCAAAAAATTCCAGCCATGTTCACGACAGAAAACTCGGGGCTGAACAGGGGAGTTAAATTCAAAACAATTTCCAGAGATTCCGACGGAAACCTCATCGAAATCACCAGCCCGGCAAGCCTGCATTTTAAAACGGAAAAAGGCTGCCGCTCGCTCGACAATCCGGTGACTACCGAGGACTCGGAACCAGCCCTGGACTATTACTGCGGCAACAAGATCCTGCGGGTGAAGTTGAGTTATTGAAGCTAGATCGTCTCAAATTGAGACGATCTAGCTAGGATTCAATCACTGTCTAACAAATTTTGGCTATGCCCTTAAAATCGTTCTTAAATCTCAGAGAGCGAACTCTCCCCCCTTTGCTGATGGCACTCCCTCTGCATTGAGGTTGATCTAGAGATCACTCTCTGAACGGTGGTCTATTTTTTTGAATCGAAGAAGGAGCCGATTTTGTTGATGCCGACGGAGTTTCGATTTTACACCAAAAGTCCTTTGCAGCGTTCAATAGCGAATCTTCTTCTGCTCTGCTTGCTGCCTTTTGTTGCTTTAACTTCAGTCGCCCAGTCAACCCCGAGCTCCCAGGAATACTCCGCTGGAAACTCGCTAACCCCCCTTTTAACCAATCGAGATGGCCTGCAAGTTCGAGTCGATCTTTTGACAGATCCTTCAACAAAATCATTGGACGTTCTCACTTTTACCCTCAAAGAAGACCGCGTCGGTTTGGCTCTCCTTGCGGGGGCCGTTAAAATCGTCGAGCGGGGAGGTCGGGTTCGAATTGCTTACGATGCCTTTTCCAGCAAAATCTCTCCCGAAACTCTTGCCTACCTCGAAAGCAAAGGCGTTCAGATGAAGGCCTTTCATCCAGCCGACTGGAAGTGGTGGGAAGTCTTGCTCCAACCCATTAAGACCTTGATTCGCCTGAACATGAGAAATCATGAAAAACTCTTTATCGTAAATGGCGTAAAAGCAGTCTTGGGCTCTGCGAACTACAGCGAAGATTATTTTCTAGCAGCCAGGGACCGAGACAGTCGAGGTCGGTGGATATTTCGAGACCGAGAAATTCTGTTGGCAGGCCCTTTGGTCGAGAGAATTGAAACAAATTTTGAATGGAAATGGGTTCGCTCTCACCTAGAGACCCCCGAAACAAAAGAGATCCCTCCTGTCGAAAGATCTCTCTTAGAAAAGAAATTGAACGATCTTTATACGGTGATGACTCAAATCTCTGGAACCAAACCCATCGCCGCACAAAAGTTTTATCCGTCCGAAGTGGACTATGTCTTTGATACCGCCAAGAACTACGAAAAAACAAAGAGCGTGCATGCGGGCATTTTAAAGCTGCTGAACTCTGCTGAAGCTGAAATTGTCATTGAAAATCCCTATGTACTCTTGGTTCCAGACATCTTTAAAGCTCTGAAAGATGCAAAAGCTCGCGGAGTCGTTGTTAAGATTTTTACCAATCGCGTGGGCGGATCTGACGAAAACTCGGTCAGTGAAGCCTTTAAACAAGACATTGTTCGACTAAGCAAAGCGGGTTTTGAAATATACCTCATCGATTCAAAGCAGGTCTTTCATGGCAAAGTCGTTATCATTGATAAAAAAACGATCTATCTGGGCTCGGCGAACTTTGACTCTCGATCAAAAAACTTCAACTTGGAAAACGGGATTTTCTTTCAAGATGCTGACTATGCAGCTCTTTTGGAACAACGCCGTGAGATTGAAAATTTTCAGAGAAAGGACGTGATTGTTAACGGCCGCAAAGTCACCGTCAGAACCCCTGGACCTGTCGCCTGTAAAAAGGTCCACACCCAAGGTGCTGATGCCTTCAATATTCCAATTAATCCTCTGATCAAACTCAAAAAGCCTCTGCTTTAATACGGACTTTGATGCGAGTAGGGGCAATTCCCAGCTCAGCAACCTGCCCCTTGGTCGCAGTCTAGTTTAGATCAGCTCAGGTTAAGCCACCTGGTGTTTTTCACGATAATTCAATTATGAAAAAACATTTATTTCTAGCGCTACTCAGTTGTTCTCTCGTCACCTCATGCAGCTCTTTACCAAATCGACCGCCAGAGTTTTCGGCCATCGAAAATGAAAGCCTCTGCTCTCGCGAACCCGCCGAAGCAGGACTCCGATGTGCTGCCGTTCACAACAGTGACGTCGTTGCTGATCTTCTTTCCGATAAAAAAGGCAAAATCAAGGCCGATGAAGTTCTCAAAAATGCATGGAGCACACAAAAGTACAACGAAGCATTCCGGCAGACCGAATCAGATGGCCTCTGGTCGGCTCTCATTGGCTCTGAAGGATTGGCCGAGGCAAAATCAAGAGGGCAGCACCCCATCGAAACGATGACTGAAAAGGTGGCTTTGAACTGGACCAAGACAAAGCGCTTTATGGATGCAATCCCTGTGGGAAAACTGCAACTCAGTCGTTCGCTGTTATCATCGATCAATCGCCAAATAATGACAGAAACCACCGACCAGGCCTCTCATTTTATCGACGGCAGTCCGCAGAGAGCTCCGCTGGTTAAATTTCGACAATATCTTCGTGATGTGAGCTCTTATTTTGTTCGCCTCAGCGGCAGCTATCGAAAACGTGCAAGCTATCAAAGTTTTCTGCTGAAGCCCTTATCTGAAGAACAGTACAATTCTATCCAGCTCAACAAAGAAGCTTTAGGCATTGATTTTTTAGAAGCTCCCTGGAGCGCCAGCGGCGCACGAAGGGGACTTGTTCGATCCGTCAAAGCGGGCGAAGTGACAGAAAGAACGGATGCCGTTTTGACCTGGGCCAATGAACAAATGCAAAAAGTAAAAAATGGGGACAAAGATGCTCTCTCTGGAATTGAGATCGCCGCTGAAGTTCATTGGAAATTAGCCGCCATCCAGCCCTTTGCTTATGGCAGTGGCAGAACGATCCAAATACTCACCAATCGTCTCTTGAATGAAATGGGACTACCTCCCAGCACCCGCATCCAAGTGGATATGGGCAACCTCCCCAGTCGACAGCAAATGGTCGAGCTCTATAGAAATGGAGTCAATGACTATTTGGCCTTACTCCGCGGTGGAAACAACAAAGAGGTGGCTACGATTTATGGTCGTGGAATTGGAACTCGATTTACACCCGAAAGTTACCAAGAATATGCTCATGTCAGCGATTTGATTCGAACTCGCGAAACTGGAATTACCCCAAAAAATACGTCAGATGCATTTGAAATGGGCCGAGAAGGAAAGCCATTTATCATTGCCGATGACGGTTTCTTTTATGACCAAAATGGAATCCCCTATATCTCCAGACGGACAGACTCTGGACTCAAGCTTTACCCCATTGCAGATAAAAACTATATTCTGTATGGCCAGTCAGGTGAAGCCAATCACTCCCAAGGAACAAAACGAGCGCCTTCACCAGCTCTCAAAGAAACTTTTGGCAACAACATGGCCTTGGCCGAGGGAATTCTCCAAGGGCAAATCAAACCCGAAGCAATTGAAGTTCTGAACTACGACCAAGTTCTCAAAGCCAACAATGAAGGGGACTTTCAATTCTACAGCTGGCAAACTCCACTGTTGGAGCGGGTCGTTCGAATTTCAGAAGATCCTATTACGGATCCCTATTATGTTCTCGCTCAAACTCGCGGCGACCCCATTTCGGAAGCAAAAGCGGGGAGAACAGACTTTGAACAGGCCTTCTTTCGAAATACGGCCCAGACCCGCCCTTCTGATGTCATTGGACAGTATGAGCTCAAGGATATTGAGTATATTAAGCTGGGACTTGCCATCAAAGCCTCAAAAACAATCGCGCCAGAAAAAAAGGACTCTCTGCTTCGCGAGCTTGAGACCAGTCGGGAAAAAATTCATCGAGCAGCTCGACAAATTTTAAAACCTTATTTCGATGCGATCGCTCATTTGAGCGAAGGAGATCGAGCTTATCTAGAAACTCATCCCGAATTCATCGGAGTTGAAACCTTCTTGAAATACTCGAAACTTCGTTATGATGACTTCCAAACTGCTCGGGCGAAGTTGGGCGACAAAGATGTTTATGTGATGAGGGCCACCTCAGGTCGTTTGGTAAAATGGCTGGGCTTTCGCTCTGAGGCCAACATGAGAGAACTTTTTGATTGGGTCCCATTTGATAAAAAGATCGTTTCCTTCCTGAAAGTGATTCAAGGGGATATTTCAAGAGCACCAAGAACCACTTCGGAAACATCAGAATTTGGCCGCGTTCTTCCTCGAAATATCCGGGCTAAAATCGCAGCCTTCGTTGGCAATGACTCACGTCTACGAGGAGTCTTGACTTCTTTGGCAACACGTCTGTTCGTGAGCGAATATCAGTTCCGTAAAACGGATCAAGAAATGGAACGAGAATTTGTCACGGAATACCTGCACACGGGTGCCAGCCGAGGCGGAAAAAAGGGTCTTTCAACAACGGTCTCACCGCAGCTTTTATTCAAAGCCAGTAAAGCCACCGAGCCCACCGATGTCACCGCCGACACGACGAACTCTCCCGTAGTGAAATTTTCACGGCAAGGCGATGCTCAGATTTATTTTCTTCGACTTCCGTTAAAAGACGTCGACGTTGGATATTCTTCTTTGTGGAGAGATCAATATGAGGTCTACTTGAAGCGAGGCTACGGAACTATTCGATCTCATTTTATCACCCAAGAAAAAATCAGCGGTACAGCCTTGCTCGACGGCCCTGTTGGCGAACCTACTGAACGCGCTCAGTCAGTTGTGAGCATCTTAGGAAGCATTCCGACAGGACTCACCAAGGAAAAAAAGAAATAAGGTTATTTTTCACCTTCCCCTTGCCATCAGCGGGCAAATTCGAAACACTTTTCTTCGGATCCAGTGATCCAAGGAGGTTTCGTAATGTGGCAAGGAAGAACCCATACTCTATTTTTAGTTTTAATTTTATCTCTATTTCTAGGCTTATGGACTGAGTCCGCTCACGCTGAGTTTCAAAACTCTCAGTGTGGTCAATCGAACTCAAAAAGCCAGCGCTACAATTGGTGCATTTATTCCTCGGGCCAAAAAGCTCCCAGCCAAGATGTGATCTATTATTTTCATGGCATTCGGAGAGACGAAAGAGCGTGGGGAGAATTGAACTTTCATGCACCAATCATCACCGAATGGCAAAAACAACGGGGATATGCGCCCTATGTGATTAGCGTTTCTTACGGAGGAGAATGGACTCTAACCGACACTTCCTTACACGGAAATCGTTACACCGAATTCGTCAATACTGTGATGAAGGAAATGGAGCAACGCTTGCCAGCGCCGCCGCTAAAACGTTACTTGATTGGCGAATCGATGGGCGGCTATAACGCCAGCCTTTTATGGCTTAAAAACCCGGAGCTTTTTGAAAAAGTCTCCATCGGTTGTCCGGCCATCGCTCAGATTGGGCCATTTTCTTCGAGCAAAGAAGTGAATGCTTATATCTCGCGAACTGGGGCCAATGCTTTTTATGTTCAAATGGTGTTGGACGTGGGAAAAAATGAATTCGCCAATGAAAAAGAATACTCTGAGTTCAACTCATTGTTGCTCGCGCAAAATCTCAAACCACCGGTCAAAACTCCGATCTATATCTCCTGTGGAGACCGAGATGACTTTGGTTTTTTTGAGGGAGCCCAGCTGCTTTATCAGGCCGCCACAAAAGCAGGTGCTGTTTCTGAATTCGCACCAGTCAAAAATGGGGGTCATTGCCGCACGGATATTGGAAAACTCGCTCAATTCTTCTTAAGCCCTTAGACCTGATGTTACATAATCATACTTATCAGAAGAATGAGAACGAACCCATTTGCGGACATTCTGACATTTGTTCGGTTTGTCCGTGGATCGACAGGCCCTATGAAGAGCAACTTCAATTAAAGAAAAACTCTCTCCTTCATGCTCTTCAAGAAAACCAGCTGATCTCTGACTTCTTGCCAGATTTTGAAATCAAAGTGCTCACGGCTGGACCTTTTCATGTCCGTGACCGAGTTGACTTGGTCTACGACCAAGGCCATTGGGGCTTTTATAATAAAGACCGCAGCGGGGTTTTCTCGGTCGTTGAATGCCCCTTGATGTCCAAAGATCTTTTTTCTTTTTTCCAAAATCTGCAAAAGATCTCGATTCCGATTCAAAAAGGCTCTTTGCGTTTACGAGTGGCTCCGCCAGGAAATCAAGAATCGCAAACCCTAAAAAAACCAGGTCTTTGGCTCGATTTTGCCAACAAAGATATTCAGTTTCTTTTCGAAGAAAAAACAACTCTGCACCAATTGATGAAATTGGCGGTGGTGGAAATTGGCCAACGAAGAAAAAAGCTCGAGTGGACCGGGGAGAGATTTCGATTGTTGGATCCAGATCCCCAGCCCTGGACCCGCACTTGGGTTAGCGAAAATTCCAAGCTCACTCCCCTGTCATTGAACTCGACCATTGGCAGCTTTTCCCAGGTCGGAGATCAAGCCAATCAAATCCTGATCCAAGAACTGCATCATATTCTGCAAAACATTCCTGAGATCAGTCATCAATCTTGGGTCGAGTTCGGTTGTGGCAATGGCAATCTGACCTTGCCTCTGGCGGCTCACGCAAAACAAGTCCAGGCCTTGGAGTTTGATTCTTTGTCGCTCTTGGGTTTTGAAAAAACTTTGTTACAGCCTGAAATGAAGTCATGGCAGGAGAAAATTCAGTTAAAACAAGGGGATTTCCAAAAAAGACAAGAAATTAATTTCACTTCTTATCAGGGGATTTTGGTCAATCCTCCCCGCTCTGGCTTAAAGGATTTTCTGAAACCCTTGGCAGAGATCGCAGAAAATCAACGCCCTAGAAATATGATTTACATGTCTTGTTTTTTAGAATCCTTTATCCTGGATGCTCGGCAAATCAAAAGTCTGGGATATCATTTGCAAAAGATATCGATCATCGATCAGTTCCCGCAGTCTCCCCATTTTGAAATGATGAGTTGGTGGAGCCAAATCTAAGATTTAGGATTTTTTAAAAATCAAAGGCAGACGAACAATCAGTCCGGCAATATCTTCACCAGCCATCAAAGACAAGGCTGGCAAAAGCACTCCTCCGGTCAAAAGGACTAAAGTCGTGCGTGCGCAGACTTTCAAAGCATAGCTGGAGCTGTGTCGTTGTTGCAAACTGCCCAACCGCAAACCACAAGCCCACTCGCCAATCGTGAAACCCAAAAAAATTCTGGAAACCAACAAATAACTGACAAAGACACCCACGATCAGCAACAAAGCCAAGCCCATCATCGTGGTTTTAAATTCCACAATGACCGGGGCAAAACCCATTTTTAACAGAAAGCAAAAACACAACAAAAAGACACAACTCATTGAAAGCACCAGCAAGGTGTCGATGAAAGCGGCGGCCAAAGACCACATGATCAAAGCGGAACCCGCCCGAGAGCGAGGGCCTCGATGAAAGCTGGTGGAGATTTTTTGAGACTCTTCGAAATTCAGACCAGACCGAGGAAATAAATCGTCCAAAGGGTCCCCCGGACGATCCTCCGGCACGATCGGTAAAGGCGGCAACTCAGGAAGAAAAGGTTCTCGCTCAAACATTGGACATCCTCAGCCCCCTACCTCGCGGCAGGAGGACTCAAGCTCGGTGGAACCGGCGGCAGAGGCAAGATCGGAACTTGGTTTTTATAGGATTTCTTAATCCCGGCATGAATCAAGAAATAAGCCCCGACACCAACGGCACCGGCCAACAAAGTCATCCAGATCCAGCTTGAATTTCCACCTTTGCTTTTTCTTTTCGAGTAATAATCTTTGCGACTATATCTGTCTTTCAAGTAGTCCCGAGATTCACTTGAACTGCTCTCTGATACACACTTGAAATCAGTCGGCATTTTCCCGCCAGCACACTGGCAGACATACACACCTTTTACCTGTTGCCCGGCTCGACATTGACGATTTGCACTGAACCAATTTCCTCCGCAATCGCCCTGGTCACTGTAGGCTTCATTGGATTTCAGGGTGCTACAGCTGCTAATCCCGCCGTCCAAATCGCCGGAACCCTGAGTGGGTCCTTGATCAGGAGCTACTTTGGAACCCTGAGTGGGTCCATCCGCCGGCGGAGCTTTTGAACCCTGAGTTGGCCCTTGGTCCGGAGCTGCTTTGGAACCCTGAGTGGGTCCATCAGTCGGCGGAGCTTTTGCTTCTTCAGCGACCGCTGCGGCAGGGGTTGCACTTGCGGTGTTGC
>Ga0210057_1005378_pt1 | contig 16470 bp, 20 predicted proteins | sample CryGeyCG2114_010_2_FD_183968 | JGI IMG/M metagenome (GOLD analysis project Ga0210057, IMG submission 183968) | Groundwater microbial communities from aquifer - Crystal Geyser CG10_big_fil_rev_8/21/14_0.10 (SPAdes) (version 2) | ecosystem: Environmental > Aquatic > Deep subsurface > Groundwater ...
TTTAATTGGCGCTGTGATTTATAATTTTCCGGCGAGAAAATTGATTGTGGTTGGTGTGACGGGGACGAATGGGAAATCTACGGTTGTGCATTTGATTACGGAAATTTTGGAGAAAAATGGACAAAAAGTTGCCTCATTATCTTCAATCAGATTTAAAATTGGCGAGAAAGAAGAAAAAAATATGCTGAAAATGACTATGCCGGGCAGGTTAAAATTACAGAAATTTTTAAAACAGGCAGTAAAAGCCGGTTGTAAATATGCGGTTTTAGAAATAACTTCTGAGGGCATAAAACAATTTCGCCATAAATTTATTGATTTTGACGCTGCGGTTTTTACCAATTTGACTAGAGAACATATCGAAGCTCATAAAGGTTTTGAAAATTACAGAAAAGCAAAAGGAAAACTCTTTAAGTCGTTAGAAAAAAGTCCCAAAAAAGATTCACCCCCCACCTTTAAGCTATGGCAAAGTTTGTGGGGCGTGACTAAATCTAAAAAGGTGGGGGGCAAATTCGCGGTTTTGAATATTGATGACCCCAATTTTGAATATTTTGACAGTTTGTTTTCTGGCAAAAAATATTTTTACGGAATAAAAAATCCCAAAGCCGAAATCACGCCAGAAAAAATAGGATTAAAATTAGATAATTTACTGGGCGAATTTAATGTTTATAATGCTTTGGCCGCTTATTGTGCGGGATTAGGATTGGAAATTGATAAGAATAAAATTCTGGAAATTTTAAAAAATGCCAAAGGAGTCCCCGGGAGGATGGAAATTGTTATAGATAAACCATTTAAGGTTTATGTTGATTATGCACACACCCCTGATAGTTTGATAAAGGTTTATCAAACTATCAGGAAGCTCCAAATTCCAAGCCCCAAATCCCAAACAAATCCAAAATCCCAAATTCCAAATTCGAAACTAATTTGTGTTTTGGGATCGTGCGGCGGAGGAAGAGATAAATGGAAAAGGCCGGAAATGGGAAAAATCGCAGCAGAGTATTGCGATAAAATAATTCTGACCAATGAAGACCCATATGACGAGAACCCACTTTCTATATTGGATGAAATCGAAAGTGGGTTCTCGAAAATCCAAAATCCAAATTTCAAATTTCAAAAAGTCCTAGATCGTCGAGAGGCAATAAATAAAGCATTGTCTTTAGCCAAAGAACATGACGTCGTGATTATTACCGGCAAGGGATGCGAGCCATGGATATGTGCGGCAGGCGGAAAGAAAATCGCCTGGGATGATAAAGGAGTTGTAAAAGAAGAGTTTGAGAAAATTTATGGATAAAGGTTATAAAATTCTTGAGCATCCTTCCGATGTGCGTGTTCAGGCTTCTGGCGACAGCAAGGAAGAGTTGTTTTTGAATGCGATGAAAGGAATGGTAGCGGTCTTAAGACCTAAAATGAAAGATAAAAAAGAAAAAATAAAAAATAAAATCAAAGTTAAATCCGTTGATATAAATGCTTTGTTGGTGGATTTTTTGAGCGAAGTTTTATATTTATCGCATGTCAATAAAGAAATTTATACTGACGTTAAATTTAGTAGATTTAGTGATAAGGAATTGGCAGGAGAATTATTTGGCAATAAAGTTGAATCATTTGGTGAGGACATCAAAGCCGTGACTTATCATGATTTAAAAATAGAAAAAAAAGATGGCCTCTACGAAGCCACAATTTTGTTTGATATATAAGAATTTCGATATACACTTTTTTCCGATCGTGAAAAAGTGTATATATAAAATTTACCATGCAGAAACAGGATTTTAAAAAAATAAGCGATTGGCTGTGGGAAAAAAAGAAAAGCGGCGACATGAAGGCGCCGGCGAGAATTTATGTGAGCGAAAAATAATAGAAGAGAGTTTTAAGGATGGGTTTTTTAAATTTACGGCTCGTGAGGCCGTAATTTTTATTAAGTTTTAATTGTCTCAAAAAAGTGGTATAATTAAAATATATGGGTAAATATATAAATCTTAAAATTCCAGAACATTCTTATTTTTTCGGATTTGCGCAGACAGACGGAAGCTTGAGTAGTCCTAAAAAATTTCCCAATAAAGGAAAATTTCAAATTGAAATAAATGCAAAAGATTTGCATATCTTAAAATCATTTAAAAAATTGTTTCCACTGGTTTACTCTTCAACTAAAAAGAGAATTAGAGATACTAACTTTAAGAATAATCATATAAGTTATACTTGGACAGTAAGCGATAAAAGTTTTAGAGACGAAATTAATGAATTGGGAGTTCCTTATGGTAAAAAATCCGAGATTATTTATCCACCTAAAACGGATTTTTGTGAAAGAGATTACATTAGGGGCTTAATAGATGGTGATGGCAGTCTGGGTATTACAGCTAGAAAAGTTCCTTTTGCTAGTTTTACAGTTAAAAGTGAAAACCTGAAGAACTATCTGCTTGATATAATCGAAAAAATTACTGGAGAAAGAAAAAGATTAAATAAAAATAAAAGAGACGATATTTATAACATTATGATAAACAGAGAAAAAGCTCAGAAAATTATTAAATATTTATATTATCCCAAATGTTTGTGCCTCAAAAGGAAATTGAAAAGCGCAAAAATAGCTTTAAATTGGAAGAGACCAAAGGGGTTAGTAAGAATTTTAAATAAGAAATTTTGGGATAAAATACAAGACAAATACATTCTAAACCATAAAATAAATGAGAGCTGTAATTATTTAAAAAGAACCAGAAGGAGTATCGGGATGCGTCTCTGGCGTCTTAGGAATAATAAGGCAACAGTATGATAAAAGATAAATTTGTAAAAATAAATAATTGGTTGCGAGAGATTCCCAAAACATATAGAGAAGATATGCGAGTACCCGCCCGTATCTATGTTTCAGATAAATTATGGGATGATATAGAAGACGAAGCGCTGATTCAGTTGGTAAATAGTACTACTTTGTCAGGGATTGTGAAATATGCGATAGCTATGCCAGATATTCATACTGGCTATGGACCACCGATAGGGGGCGTGGGAGCAATGAAATTGCCAGATGGAGTTATTTCTCCTGGCTTTGTTGGTTACGATGAAAATTGCGGAATCAGAATATTAAAATCAGAATATTTAGTAGAAGATTTAAAAAATTATTTAGATAAATTAGCCACAGAAATGCAAAAGGAGGTTCCTTCGGGATTAGGCAAGGGAAGGCAAGTAAAACTTTCTATTGATCAAGTTGATAGGATTTTGGAAGGAGGCGTGCCATATTTGGTTGAACAAGGATATGGCGAAAAAGAAGATATTGAAAATTGCGAAGAAAAAGGAAAAATGAAAGAAGCTGATGCTGATTGCGTTTCTTCTCATGCCAAAAACAGAGGCAGAGATCAGGTTGGGACACTGGGTAGTGGTAACCATTTTTGTAGCATAGAAAGAATTGATAAAATCTATGATGAAAAAGTGGCCGAAACATTTGGCCTGTTTAAAAATCAAGCAATAGTTATGGTGCATACGGGTAGTCGCGGACTTGGTCATCAGAATTGTACGGATTATCTAAGAATAGTAATGCAAGCTATCGGAAAATATAATATTAAACTTCCAGATAGAGAATTGGCTTGTGTTCCCTTTAATTCTTCAGAGGGGCAAAAATTTTTTAAGGCAATGTCTGCGGCTTCTAATTTTGCTTGGGCAAATAGACATATGATTTCTTATTACGTCAGAAAGGCTTGGAAGCGAGCATTGGGAGAGAAAACAGATTTAAAATTGCTTTACGATGTTGCTCATAATATTGCCAAGATTGAAGAACATGATGTTGGCGGCGAGAAAATAAAATTACTCGTACATAGAAAAGGCGCCACGAGAGCATTTCCGGCCGGACATCCTGAAATTCCCGAGAAATATAAAAAAGTGGGTCAGCCAGTAATAGTTCCCGGTTCAATGGGAACCTCTTCTTACGTTATGGTTGGGACAGAAGCATCTAAAGAGGCCTGGCATACGGTTTGTCACGGTGCTGGCAGAACAATGTCGCGGCACGCGGCTATTCGGGCGCTTTCCGGACAGGAAATTATCAACCAATTAAAAGCCAAGGGAATCTTGGTGAAATGCTATAGTATGCGTGGTATAGCCGAAGAAGCACCCCAAGCGTATAAAAATATTGATGAAGTGGTTGAAGTTGTTCATCAAGCTGGCTTATCTCAAAAAGTCGCCCGTTTAGTGCCTTTGGCAGTAATAAAAGGAGAATAATGAGAAATATTTTTTCGCTTCATGTAGAAACCAGGGTTAGTTTGGTCATCATCACAATGGCAATAATTATTTTTTTAATCACGGTTTTTAAAAGCTTGGATAATTTTAATAAATTTATGGATAGAATAAATACCTATGAAGAAATACGCGTCCAAACAAACCCATAAAGGCCGGACTGCTTATCGTACACCAAGCGTGTTTAGATACCAGTCCGTACTTAAAAATTTAAGGAATAAAAACAAATATGCGCACAGGCATCGCTAGTTTTCCCTTAGATTATGGTATTTGTCCAAGATGGCTATTTGAAAGAATGGCTAGGTTATCTGGAGATATAATCTTATAATTAAGATATGAAAAGAAAAATCACTCAACAATACAATCATTCTTTTGAAGTTTTCAAACCCGGACTAGTAGCTACTTTTATTTCAGCCCGTTGTAGGTCTAGAAAGCAACTAAATAGTAATAAAGATGAAGATTTACGAGTAGAAATTAATGGCCTTCAATTCCGAGAAATTCCTCCAGAAAAAAGGACTCAATTATTTAACATCCCTGCTTCCTGGAATGGTTCAAAGCTAAGAGGATTAAAGAAAACCATTGTTTTTCTAACGGTTCTAAATAAAGGAGAGCATATTATTAGTTTGGTTTCCCAAGATAGCGCCTTTATGGAAGATATAAAAGTTGAAGAATTAGTTGATATTCAAGATCTAAAATTCAACCTTGAAGAGCAAGCAGAAGACGGTGACCGAAGACCTTGGTATACCTTTGTTTTAATAGATTTACGCTTAAAGACAATCACTGCCAAAGTTACGACTAAATACAGATGGTGGGACAGCGATGATGTAAAAATAATCATTGATGGAAAAGTCCAAAAGAATAAACTAAGCCTATTTCACCGATATTGGTTCTGGGCCGGTTCTTTAGTTAAGAAATTACTTAAAAAAGAAACCAAGGAGCATACCTTCGAGGCCAATCTAGATCAAGGCATCCATTATATTGAATTCTGGGCCGATAAGACACCAGCGTTGCATAGAGTCGGGTTAGACTTAGGAAAAAAAGTAGAGTTTAAGCATATCCCTACAGTTGATGATCCTAAATGGACTGGGAATTTTTGGGATGATACCGAGGAGATGCTTTTGGCTCGTCTTATTTATGGCGAGGCAAGAAATCAACCAGAGGAAGCAAAAATTTGGGTAGCTGGAGCAGTTATTAATAGAGTTGAAACAGATAAAGTGTGGCCCAATACAATAAAAGAGGTAATTTTAGAGCCAAAACAATACGATGTATTTAAACCAGAAGATTCAAATTATCCCTATGTGATTGATCCTTTAAAAGATAATAAGGAAACTGACAAAATCGCCTGGCAAGAATGTTATAAGATTGCTAAAGATATTATCTCTGGAAAATTGGAAAATCCTACTGAAGCTACTCATTTTCATGGAATAGGTATTTCTAAAGATTGGTTTTTGAAAAATATTGTTCCCCAAGGAAAATTCTTAAGAAAAATAGGAGATATTTATTTTTATTGGAGCCCGAATTAATATGAAAAAGTTGCTTCTAATTATTGCAGGAGCCTTTTTTAGTTTATTAATTGGTTATTTTCTGGTTTTTCTTATCCAGCCAAGTTTAATTTTGGATTTTTATATTTATCCCTCAGATCTAGAAGCCCCTGGTCCAAGAGAAGTTTTTTTTGAGATAAAGCCCTTTTCAATAGATATTCAATTTACCCATACTGGGAATTTTAAATTTAACGATTTAAGCTGGTCGCCAAATAAAAAATATGTTGCTTTTTTTGAAAGAATATTAGAACCAGCTGAGAATCCCTATGATAGAGAATGGGCTTTAAAGATTATTAATCCAAGGACCTTTAAGATGAAGACAATCTTCATTGGGGATAATAAAATAGGAAAATACCAGTGGTTAGATGATTATACAATAAGAGCTTATATTAACCCCTGTGCTCAAGCAAGAGCGTATCGAGATATTAGTATTAATATTTCCGAACCATTTGTTGTTGCAGAGCATAAATCTCCAGAATTTTGGGTACCGGTTAAAAATTAAAGAAGTTTATCATTCAACGAGATAGGATTTGATGCCGAAGGCCAGGATAAACCTGGCTTTAATCGAAGCTGGCTAAAAGGCCAGTTTTTTGATATAATTAAGTAAAATATGAAGAAATGTAATCTTGTTCAAATATGGGATTTGACTAATTATCCTAGCGATTTGAATATAATTATTAGTAAAAATGGTAGGGACTGGATAAGAAAAAAACTTTTAGAAAAATACGGCTTACTTAAAATTGCGGTGAAAAAATTAAATATGGGTTACTGGGGGCTAATTGATAATTTACGGGGTAGGCGAGCAATGAATTTTTCAAACTTAATCAAATTGATTCAAAAATTGAATTTAAATAGAGAAACCATTCAAAAAGAAATACAAGGTTTAGTTATACGAAGTATAAAGATTAAAAATGTTCATTTTCCAATTCGATGTGATCCTATTTTTGTTTCTCTATTCACGAATTTACTAGGAGATGGTGGAGCCCGTGGAGGAAATGGCTCAGGTTATTTTCACTACGGAGAATCCGAGGCTCATCAGTTAATCCAAGAGAAAATATCTCATATTTTGGGTGAAACACCGTATCAAAATGGGGAAAGTGTCCCTCGTGTTTTAGTATTCTTGCTAATGAAATATTTCAATATTAAAAGTGTGGCAACAAAGAAAAGTGTATTTCCCCCTAAAATAGTTAAAGCTGATAAATTAACAAGATTAGCTTCTCTAACAGCTTTTATTAATGATGAAGGGACGCCCACAACCTCTTTTATTCAAATTTATTCTTCTAATTCGAAATTATTAAGAGGAATTCAAACTCTTTCGCAAAGTTTGGGTTATAAGGTAAGTCAGATCTCGCGCAAAAAAGATGATAATACTTATCTATTCAGAATAAATTCAGTAAGAAAATTTTACGATGATTACAAAGAGTTAATTAAAAAATATCCCGAAGCTAGATTAATAAGTAGAAAAGAAAGGACACTTAGAATTTTAGACTTAATCCTAACGAGACCCAAAAGAAGTAGGAAGGATACTTTTGATTTAATAATTAAGAATTTAAAAAATAGTGAAAAGAATATTTATGATTTATGTGAAATTGCTCAGATGACTCAGAGCGGTGTTCGCAAATATTTAAAGGAATTAATAACGTTTAAGGTAGTTAAAAGACAGCCATCGAATTCAAAAACTCGCTATATTTATAGCTTAGCTTAAAAATTATGAGAACTGGTATCGCTATAATGCCACTTGATTATGGAATATGCCCGAGATGGTTATTTGAAAGAATGAGAAAATTAGCAAGAGGTATCATTGTTGCTATTACGGAAGAATTTGGGCCAGATGAGATTTTAAAAAGATTTTCTGATCCTATATGGTTTCAAAGTTTTGGTTGCACACTTGCCTTCGATTGGAATAGTAGTGGTCTCACTACAACAACTCTCGGCGCAGTTAAATCTGCTCTTTTTGGTATTCAAGATGAATTAGGTATTTATATTTGTGGAGGCAAGGGGAGAACATCACGCAAAACGCCGCAAGAAATTGAGATGTATGGAACCGCTCGCAGCTTCTCATTTGTTCCAAATTTGATCTATGCCTCAAGAATGGCAGCGAAAGTCGACTCGGCGCTAATTCAAGATAATTATCAAATTTATCATCATAATTTTATATTCACAAAATCTGGAGATTGGGTAGTTGTACAACAGGGATTAAACGCAGATAACCAAACTGCCCGTCGATATCATTGGTTATCTTCGAAAATTTCTGATTTTACTGAAGAGCCGCATACGGGAATTTCTTCCAATATAAAAGTAAAACCTTTAAATTTGACTGCTAAGCAAAGCAAAAAGAATAAAGAAATCAGCGCTGAATTAGTTACAGACGGTTATAGAACTTTAATCAGCGATTTAGAATTCATAAAAGAGAAACAAACCGGTCAAAGAAATTTATTTAAAACTTTAGAAATGCCTGACGATACTGTTTTGCCTCAATTGACCGGTGATTTGGACTTTACAAAAAGTAAATATTTGAATAAGATTTTATTTCAGGTTCACGAAAAGTCGCCAGCTAATTTTGAGCAGGTTTTAATGAGTGAAGGCGTTGGCCCAATGACCATTCGGGCATTATCATTGGTTTCAGAATTGATTTACGGCGCTAAGCCATCTTATGAAGATCCAGCCAGATACTCTTTTGCGATGGGAGGAAAGGATGGCGTTCCTTTTTTTGTTAATCGAAGAGTTTACGATAAAACCCTGGATGTAATTGAAAAAGGAATTAAAAAAAGCGACATTAGTCGCCGAGAAAAAGAGAAGGCTCTCCGTAGATTCACAGAAAGCCTTTGGGGCGGTTGATTTTGGGGACAGCAAGTGAGTCCGGAATACTATATCTTTTAAGTCGAACTGTTTTGGCTGCTTTGACGATTGCTTGTTTTTTATTTTTTGCCCAGATGCTAGCCACAAAAATAGGGTTTTTGTCGAAACTACTACGATACAGCCAAACATAGTATTCTCGGAAGGTTGGATCTACTAGCGGATGTCCCCGAAAGTGCAGTTTTAATTGTTCGGTCATTTTACCTCCTCGATTATAATCTTATCATATAATCATTAATTTGTCAATATTAACGTGGGTAAAATACAAAAAATAAGAGAACAGAGAAAAATGGATGAAATATTCCAGCAGGAAATTAAACACAAAAAGAAGAAGAAATTGGAAATTATTCTGATTATTGTTGTTTTGGTTTTAATTATTGGTGCGGGTGTTATTTTTTATTTTTCCCGCATAAACAGAGAAAAGAATTTTATTAGTACAACCATTGAAACCGAAAAAGGAAACATTGAATTGGAGCTCGATAAAAAAGCAGCTCCGAAAACCGTGGAAAATTTCGTTAAATTGGCCAAAGATGGATTTTATGATGGAACAAAATTTCATCGGGTAGTGGAAAATTTTGTAATTCAAGGAGGAGATCCTTTGAGCAAAGACGACGACCCCAATAACGATGGCCAGGGTGGACCCGGATACAACATTGAAGATGAAATCAATCCTAAATCACTCGGCATTTCCGAGGATATAATAAACCAACTGGAATATCTGGGTTATAAATTTAATTATTCTCTGAAATCGATTCCGCATAAAATCGGAACTATTTCCATGGCTAATTCCGGCCCAGACACCGATGGCAGTCAATTTTTTATCATTACTACCCAGGACCAACCAGACTTAGACGGTCGCTACACCGCTTTCGGACAGGTCGTTGGCGGAATGGAGGTGGTGCGTCAAATTAAGCAAGGTGATATAATAAAAGCGATAACAATTAACAATTAATTATAAACATATGCTAAATTTTAAAGGAATACCAGGTACTTACAAAAAATACAAAACTCTGATTTTAAGCATTGTTGTTTTGGCTTTGATTCTTTTGCCTGTTATTTTGGTAATTCATAACACCGTTGATATTATCAGTAAGTTAAGGGCCTACCACTACATCGGTCTTGATGCTGCTTACAAAAACAGCATCAGTGTCCAGGGTGAGGGCAAGGTTTATGCCAAACCGGATATTGCTATTGTTAATTTATCGGTCGTTACCGAGGGGACGAATCTCAAAGATGTCCAGGACAAAAACAGCAGGAAAATGAATGGTGTCGTTGATTTTTTAAAGGGGTTTGGAATTGAAGAAAAAGATATTAAAACTATTAATTATCAAATTTATCCCCGTTATAACTATGAGAATAGAGCGGTTCCCACTATTATTGGTTATGAAATCAACCAAACACTGGAAGTCAAGATAAGAAATCTTGAAAAAATCGGCGAAATTTTGGATAAAAGTGTCAGCGCAGGGATTAATCAGGTTAGTTCTTTGCGTTTTTGGGTTGATAAAGATGATGAGCTTAAAGAAGGGGCCAGAAAATTAGCTATCGAAGACGCTAAGAAAAAAGCTGAAACCTTAGCCGATAATTTGGGTATAAAGCTGGTTAAGATAATCGGCTTTACCGAAGATACGGGATATTATCCCATGCCTACATATAAGGAGGCAGCGGGAATGGGCGGAGGCGAAATGCCAAATATCCAGACAGGCGAAAACGAAATTACCGTAAATGTGAGCATAATTTACGAGATAGATTAATGAGACTTAAGATACCGAAAAATACGGAAAGGATTTCTTGGACAAATCATTCAATAGATAAAATGAGATATTACGGTTTATCCGAGGCGCGTTTAAAAAGAGTGCTGAATAATCCGAAAAGAAAAGAATTGGGTATCGCACCGGGAACAGTGGCAATAATGCAGTCGGCTGGAAGTAAAAAACACCCTACGGAAATCTGGATAATGTATCAGAACTTAAAGGGAGGTAAAATAAGGATTATTACCGCTTGGCGCTATCCAGCCAAAAGTCCGATTCAGGGTCCCATCCCGATACCTCCAGAGATTCTAGAAGAATTGGGTGAAATAACTAATTCACCCTGTTAAATACCCCGCAATTGCGGGGTCCCGCTACGCGGGATTTAACAGGGTAAAAAAAATATTATGAAGGTGAAAATTATAATTATTATTTTATTGATTTTAGCAATCATTGGCTGGGGTTTTATGGTTTATTTTGGCATCAAAGCCAATAAAGCGGAAAAATTAACTTCGGCCAGTTGTCTGGAAAAATTAGATAAGCTCAATATTTACGCCATAATATTAGACGAATCTAATAAACTGGCACGGCAGGAAAAAAGCTTAGACGGCTTAGAGCGGGAAATTAGAAGCACGAATAACGGAACTCTCTTGGCTGAATGGCAGAATGTTGTTTTTGGCGGCAACAGACAAGAAGATTTGAACAATTATTTTGACGTGATAATTGATTCGTTAAAGTTTTTTTCTAAATGAAAGAAATTAGACTCTCGCCCTCAAGTTTAAATCTGTTCTTGGAATGTCCGAGGTGTTTTTGGTTACAGATAAGGGAGGGCATCCATCGTCCCAGGGGAGCGTATCCCTCTCTTCCTATTGGAATGGATGGCGTGATAAAGGTTTATTTTGATAAACATCGCGAAAAGAGTAAATTACCGCCGGAAATTGAGGGAAAAGTTAAGGGGAATCTAGTCCATGACCAGGAGCTTTTGAAAAGGTGGCGGAACTGGAGAACGGGACTGGAATATAAAGATGAAACGCTAGAGGTTACTCTTTTTGGTGCCTTGGATGATTGTTTAGAGGAAGAAGGAAAATTTTTCCCATTAGATTATAAGACTCGAGGATCAGCACCTCGGGATGGCGATTCGGAAAAATATTACGGCAATCAGCTTGATTGTTATGCCTTGCTTTTGGAAGAAAACAATTACCCTGTAGGCGAATTCGGATATTTGATTTATTATTTCCCTAAAGAAGTTAGAGATAATGGAACGGTTATTTTTGATGTTGAGCCAATAAAACTGAAAATTGACCCGCAGAGGGCAAGGAAAACGCTACAAGATGCAGTAAAGCTTTTACACGGTTCCATTCCACCCCACCACTCTGAATGCGAATACTGTATCTGGGGAAGAAATAACGGGGATTAAAGAGATTATGAAACTACATTTTTATGGCGGGGCTGGTGAGGTTACCGGAGTGAAATATTTACTTCAGGCAAAAATCAGTCCCAAGAAATCAGTAAACATTCTTATCGATTGCGGAATTCTTCAAGGCGGCAGAAAAGACATGGAAGAGAATTACAAACCGTTCCCTTTTGATCCGAAAAAGGTAGATTATTTATTCGTTACCCACGCCCACATTGACCATATCGGCTTGATTCCCAAGCTCTGTAAAGATGGCTTCAGGGGAACGATTTTTACCACGCCGCCGACAAAAGATTTAATGGCTTTGGTTTTGACAGATAGCTGTCAGATTTTTGAAAATGAAGCCCAGGAAACTAGGGGAGAACCACTTTATAACAGAATAGACTTAGAAAAGAGTTTAACCCTAATAAAAACATTCGATTACGGCAAAAAAGAAAAATTAGAAGATGAAATATATTTTAAATTTAACGACGCCGGACACATGTTGGGTTCGGCAGTAATCGAGCTTTGGGCAGAGGGTAAAAAAATCGTTTTTTCCGGTGATTTGGGCAATGCTCCTACTCCTCTTTTGAATCCGCCGGCAAAAATTACCGAAGCCGATTATATTTTGGTTGAATCTACGTATGGTGACAGGCTTCACGAAAACAGAAACGAAAGGAAGGAAATGTTGGAAAATATTATTGAAGAAACCCATAGCCATAAAGGCGTTTTAATGATTCCTGCTTTTGCCGTGGAAAGAACACAGGAATTACTTTGTGAATTGAATGAATTGGTAGAAAATCATCGGATTCCTCAGTTGCCGATATTTATTGACAGCCCTTTGGCGGTTAAGGCAACGGAGATTTACAAGAAATATCCCGATTATTTCAACAAAGAAGCGGGTAAATTAATTGAAAGCGGTCATGATTTGTTCAGGTTTTCTGGGTTGAAGTATACAGAAGAGGTGGAAGATTCCAAGGCAATAAACAGAATTATGCCGCCAAAAATTATTATTGCCGGTTCGGGTATGTCGGTGGGGGGAAGAATACTTTTTCATGAGAAATTTTATCTTTCAGATCCTCGAAGCTGTCTTTTAATAACCAATTTCCAGGTTAAAGGAACGCTTGGTCGTGAGATTATTGAAGGGAATAAGAATGTAAAGATTTTTGACGAGAAAGTGCCGATTAGGGCTAAAATAAGCTCAATCGAAGGTTATTCATCGCATGCCGACCAAAAGGCTTTGTATGAGTGGCTGAGTAATTTTTCCAAACCAGTTAAACATATTTGGGCGGTCCAAGGAGAAGAGAAATCAGCCGGGGCATTGGTTCAATTGGTAAAAGACCATTTAGGTGTTCCATCCTCAGTGCCAAAGATTGGCGAAGTTGTAGAATTGTGATATTCTTAAATAGAAGCAGATAAACGCAGATAGCTACGCAGAACGACGCGGAAATCATCTGCGTAAATCCGCGTTACTATCCGCATAAATCCGCTTCTACGAAAATGAAATATAAAATCTGCGTCTCAGGAGCAGCGGAAACCGGTCATTGTCAGAAGGGTGCTCTCGAAAAGTCAAAAGAGTTGGGGCGTGAAGTGGTTCGCCAAAACGGAATTTTAATTACCGGTGCGACATCAGGCATCCCTTATTGGGCAGCTATTGGCGCCAAAGAAGAAGGAGGAGTAGTAATTGGTTTATCGCCAGCTGCTTCCGACGCCGCTCATATAAAAACATATCAGCTACCTACTGATTTTCATGATGTTATAATTTATACTGGCTCTGAATATGCGGGTAGGAATCTTCAATTGACCCGGGCCTCTGATGCCGTAATTATTATTTGTGGTCGAATGGGAACTCTAAATGAGTTTACTATTGCTTTTGAAGACCAGAAACCAATCGGTGTTTTAATCGAGACGGGCGGAACAGCGGATATGATAAAAGCAATTGTCAAAAACGCTCATCGGGGACCGGGGAAAATAGTTTATGAATCAAGTCCTCAAAAATTGATTTCTAAAATAATAAAATTAATCGATAAAGAAAAAAATAAAAATTAATCAGCTTTTTAGCTTGTAGCTTGTAGCTTTTTAGACTAAGAAGCTAATAAGCTAATTCCTAAGAAGCTAAAATAATGGCTGAAGAAGAAAAAAAGGAAGAATTAATTGGCAAAATTACTCATTATTTCGGTAAGATTGAAGTAGGGATTCTCGAAATAACCAAAGGCAAATTAGCGGTCGGAGACACAATTCATATCAAGGGAGGAAGCACGGATTTTGAGCAGACGGTTGATTCAATGCAGATAGAACACGAACAGGTCGAGAAGGCAAAAAAGGGTGATGTGATTGGTTTAAAAGTAAAGGACAAGGTAAGAGAGGAGGACGAGGTTTATAAAATTGTCGAATAAATTTATCAACCTTTATTAATGTTTACTTGATAATATTAAGTATTATTAATGTTTTAATTTATGATTATCTCTTTCAGTAGAGAAAAGATTGAGATTAGCTCAAAGAGAAAATGGTTTATCGTAGGAATAATAATAGCCATACTCAATCCTATTTTCTCGGGACTCATCATGTCATATGCTTTTTTAACCGAACCGAAACTGAGAAAAGAGGGGAAAATCCTTTTAATAATCAGCTTTATCTGGGCAATAATTTTGGCTTATTTAATTGAGCGGCTAAAAAACCAAGGATACATATAATAATATTGTGTAATATTGATTTTTAAAGCCATTTTTAATTTAAAATGACCTAAATATTACATAATATGGTCTAAGTAATAAAAGGCGTATGAAGCAATTTTTGCTTGCTACGGCAGTTTTAATGAGTACAATTGTGGGCGTAGGGATGTTTGGCCTACCTTATGCTGGAGCTCAATCAGGATTTCTGATTGCAGCTGTTTTTTTAATTGTTTTAACCATAATTATGACTCTGCTGCACCTTTTCTATGGGGAAATAGTGTCCCGGACCAAGGAAAAGCATCGTCTGGTAGGATATGCCGATCATTACCTGGGAAAGGGATGGAGAAACTTAGTTACTGTTTCGACGGTGGTAGGGTTTTATGGTTCTCTATTGGCTTATATTATTGTGGGGGGCGATTTTCTTCATCTTATTTTTTCTTCTGCAATAAATACTTCTTCGATTGTTTTCAATCTGATATTTTTCGTAATCGGGGCGGTGGTTGTTTATTTCGGATTGCGCCTAATTTCTGGCCTTGATTTTCTGATGGGTTTCTTTTTGGTTTTGATAATTTTCTTGTTTTTGTATTTGGGATTCAATCAAATAAATATAGATAACCTGAAAACGTTTAACTGGTCCAATATTTTTATTCCTTACGGTGTTATCTTGTATTCACTGGCCGGAATGGCAGCCATTCCCGAAATAAGGGAAATCTTCTCTGAAAATAATCGAAAATTCTATAAACGAGCAATTATTTTGGGGACCGTAATCCCAGCTGTTCTTTATCTTATTTTTATGGGCACAGTTATTGGTTTAACCGGCCTTAATACATCAGATGAGGCTATTAAAGGATTAAGCGTCCTATTGGGCGAAAAAGTTGTTTTTATTGGTGCTTTATTCGGCTTCCTAGCCACGATTACCTCCTTTTTTATTATAGGTCTTTATCTGAAAGAGACTCTTTGGTATGACTTGAAAATTAATAAGAATTTGGCTTGGTTTTTAACCTGTTTTGTGCCTTTGATTCTTTTGGGATTAGGTATGCATAACTTTATCACCATCATAATTTTACTGGGCGCTTTAATGGGTGGAATTGAGGGGACCGCCGTAGTATTAATTTATAAGAAGGCGAAGAAATTGGGCAATCAGAGTCCGGATTATGAGCTAAAAGAACCAGCGATTTTAAGATATGTTATGATATTGGTTTTTGTATTGGGATTTATTTATACATTGGTCCAGATTATCAAATGATGATAAAAACCCTAAAACATTAATAAACCTTAATAAATTACAGATAATTAAAATTTTAATAATGTGTAATAATTGTGTATAAACAGCTAAAAATGGGGATAACTTTAGTAAGGTTTTGGGCTTAAGATAAGATTTTTCTTGTTTTTTGTACTTTTTATTGCTTTTTGTAGAGATTTTAGTGCTAGAATTACTTCTCTGTCTTCTATGTTGATATTATGGATAAATCAGTGGAATTATCGATAAAATTAAATCTAAAACCCCGAAATTTTAGAAAAATTTCGGGGTTTCGGTTTAGAGCGGACGGAAATTCAACAGTTGTCCGGATGTTTTGCCCTTGACCGGGATATTTTACCTCTGCAAAGATAATCGTTAATCAGCCCTAAATAAGCCTTTTATTACCCCGTATTCCTTATGTAATATACGTAATATTTTAAGCTAAAATGAAGCTAATTTAGGAGTTATCAACAGATTTGCTCTTGACAAGGTATATTTTTATAAGAGTATAATATATATAGAACTAAATAATATTACTTTAAGGGTGTTTTAGCTTGAGAGTTGCAGCTGGATTCTCAAATCACACAACCACACCTAAATTTTTGTTTCATATAGACATTACCAGGTAGGGTTGAAGGAATTAAACAGATTGGGAGTCCGGCGGAGATGAAAAAGAGCAAGACGGACAACAACAACGAATATATTTCTCTGCAAAAGGCGGCAGAGATTTATAATTGCACGCAGAAGCACATGAATTTGATGGCTCGTCAGGGCAGGTTAAGGGCCGTAAAACTTGGTCGTAATTGGGTTACTACCC
>Ga0210057_1005379_pt1 | contig 16465 bp, 11 predicted proteins | sample CryGeyCG2114_010_2_FD_183968 | JGI IMG/M metagenome (GOLD analysis project Ga0210057, IMG submission 183968) | Groundwater microbial communities from aquifer - Crystal Geyser CG10_big_fil_rev_8/21/14_0.10 (SPAdes) (version 2) | ecosystem: Environmental > Aquatic > Deep subsurface > Groundwater ...
AAGAGATATCCTTTTAAAATAGATGTGAAAGCACGTGGTTCTTTCACTACTTGATACACCAACCTTCTTGCCGAACAAACAACGTTTTCAAATACATTAAAATTCTTACCTAAAAAATATCCATAATTAAACTGCGTACTTTGAAAAACTTCCTTTTCTGAAAAATTATTTCGGGTTCCTCCTCCATTATGTTTATGGTGATACACAAGCGCATCGGGTAAAAATATGAAAGAATTGTTATATTTATGAGAAATGCGATAGCCGATATCAACTTCATTATATGCATATATAGGTGGCGATAACCGTTCGTCAAAACCTTCCATTTCCTTCAAAATAGATTTTCGAAATGACATATTACATCCATAGGGAAAATCGACAAATGTCTGTTTTTCATATGAAAAGTTTTTTGTAATCACTGCTCCATACCAGCGAATTTTCCCAACTTGATTATCACTTGATACTTTTTCGCCATCGTTTATCACTCTTCCTGCTACGGCATAAATCGTTTTATCATCATACGCTTTCAGATGAGTTTTCACCGTTTTTTCAGTGATCGAGACGTCGTCATCGAGGTACAGGACGATGGGTGCGGTGGCGTGTCGAAAGCCGTAGTTCAAATATTTGCACGTGTTTGCTTGCTCAAAATGTACCAGCTTAAAGTGTGTTTTCTTTGGAAAAAGTTTTTGAAGTTTTTGAAAATTTGCTTGATTCGATTGGTCAATGACAAGAAGTTCAAGGGGGATTTTGATAGAAATTGTTTCTATTTCAGCAATCAAGGCAGATACGATAGATGGACGATTCAAAGTGCCAATAACGATCGTGACTCGCGGGTTTATATGAGATTCTTTTTGTTCTGTTGCCATATGATTTCGCCTCCTATTATGCCAGTAAAGAGAAGCACAATCAATCCGACTGATATCGCTTGAAGAGGGCCATAAAATTGATTGGTAGCAAATGAAGCAAGAAGAGCCAGAACAAATGAGAGAGTACTTATGACTCCAACTGCAACGTATTTTTTAAGTGCCAGTAATGGTTGGAAAAATACTCCACTAATCCCCCACCCTATTGCCGGCAAGATAAAGATGGGGATAAGCGAGGAAGAAATACGTACATCTTCAGAAGTAAACTTTCCTCCTTTGAAAAGCAGATTGATGGTAAATGGTCCTACAAGAGCAACACTCAAGGCGACTACAATAGACATTCCAATTGAAATAATTTTCGCCTTATTGACTGCCCGTATAGCTTTTTGGTGCTGCTGTTTTGCAAAATACTCGACCAAATGTGGCAACAAAAGAACTTGAATACCGATGGTCATCACGCTTGTTGCAATGGAGAAAATTTTTGAAATAAGATTGAGGTATACGATATATCCCGTTGGCAGATATGAAGCATATGATCGAATAATAATAGTATCACTTCTGAGCATAAACTGTCCGACTATCAAGGGAATCCAAGCGAATAGAATTATTTTTACATTGATGAATTTGAAGTGACCAAGCGATACCTGTTTTGGAAGTACGAATACTATTTGAAAAATGAGATTTATGATAAATCCAGTGATAAGAGCCCATATTCCTGCAATACTATAGAGTACGATTATGATACATAAATTTGAGATACTTCCAAAAAGTTGCGCAACGGGGAATTGATAAAAATGCTTCTTCACATAATAATAAGCACCAAGAATCGTTGCTATTACTGCAAAGGGAATGCTAAAAAACAGAACTGACATCTGTCGTGAAACGGTATTGATGAATTGGGAATCTTTTCCTGGATACAGAAGATTACTCAGTGGGTATGAAAACAGAGCAACGATGATAGAAACCACCAGTGAAAGTATTCCAAGAGTAAACAATAGGGAAATAAAATAGCTCTCATATCGTTTTGGATCTTTTGTTTGTTTTTCTCCAAGAATGGGAATGAGTACATTGTTAAGAGTGCCATAAATTACCGTCACAACAATTGATGGTATTGCAACCGCCGCAAGAAACGTATCAAGCACAAGACTTGCGCCGTATATCCTTGTTATTACTATTTGGCTGATCAACTGAATAAAGGTTGATGCGACAAATATTGCGGTTACCACGAAGCCTTTTTTCATCATAATCACTCCATTCCCCAACTGTATAATTCGAGCGGCCAAACATCTCCTGAGGCTTGCGATAAACTTTCGACACGTAATTCACGAGTCAAACTTGATTTGACATGCTCTTTTACCTCATCAGGAAAAAAACTTACCCAATCTTCGACAACGACCAAACCTTTTGGGTATTTTTTTTGTTCCGCAATAAACTGATCAACGGTTCCATACATCATGACATTATCAATGTTGTTTGCCTCAGGCTTTTCTGATTCAAATCGCTTCATAAAATATGCTTTGATTGGTTTTTCTGGAAGATACCAGTGTTGGGTATCACCCCAATCCGTAAATACAACTACGTTCGACAAGTCAGGATAGCGTTGTTTTAGAAGTTCAAAAAACGTTTTATAATCTGCATTTTGTACATCTCCATAGAGATCTGCATTGGGAGAATAATACAAGGCTGGCTTGCGCACAATTTTGTATCCCCCAACATAAAGAAGCAGTAGTAATGAGAATATGACTAAAAACTGGCGTTTCGGAAATAATTTTTCTGCAACGTTTGCCCAAAAAACGCCGAAGTAAACAAAGATGATTCCGAAAAGAGGAAGCAAATATCTGATATTATGGCTGTATTGTTTAAATGTCCACAAATAGATATAAAATCCAAGAAATCCTATAATAGCAACACTTAATGTATATTTTTTTTGATAGATCATCAGTCCAATTCCCACAAGTGCAGGAAGTGAAATGAACGAGTAATTTCTCCACAGTAGCTCGCGAAGATAAGTGATATTGTTTACCGGAAAAAAAACAGAACTATTTATCTCAGAGAAAAAGGACGATAATATCACATCTCCCTGAAATAAGAAAAACAAGAGCATGCTCCCTGCAACAAAAAAAATAACCTTTCTTGGACTTTGTGCATAATCAAAGACTTTATTTCGGTAGGTAATGAGTAAAAATAATAGGTATGGTATCCAAATCAGTATTCCAAGAAAATGAAATAGAGTTGCAATTGAGGATAAAAAAATGATGTATATATGCGCCTGAATCACATTGTGTTTCTTTTTTTCCAGAAGAACCAAAAGATATAAAATTGACAAGAATAACAAAGAAAGGGCGCTATAAACTTTTGCTTGAGTGTCATTTGCAATCTGGAGTTGTGAAAAGGCAATGAGGAAGCTTGCGAGGATTCCGCCATTACTATTTGATAATCTTGATGCCAGCAAAAAAACAATTCCTATTGAAATTGTTCCAAATATAACGCTTGGAATACGAGCAGCAAATTCATTATATCCAAGCAATTTCATTGATGCGGTAGTCGTCAAGAGATGAAGACGCTGATAGTCATATTGGTTCAAAGCATCCCCCCACGTCCGTTTTTCTATAAGAATGTCCCGTGACAATGTGGCGACAAATGCCTCATCTGACCAAAATGAGTGATTGTCTTGAATTCCCTGAAATCTAAACCAGAAACCACCCAAAACAATTATAAAAAGCAATAGATGCTTAAGAGTTTTATTCATACTTATATACAGAAAAAATCCATGGACTAAGCTGAGGATATGTATCAATGAGAAATTTTTTGATCTTTTTCACTCCTCTATCAAATTTACTATCATCAACATCTGGCAGGAGGGAAAACCGAGAATGTACTTCAAGAGAAATCTTATTGCTTTTGCGAAACCCCTGATCTCTATGTAATTCATCGGTTGGTCTGACGATCCAGATTTTATGATTTCCCATAGGAAGTGAAAGTGGAATGAAAAATTCAATAAAATCTTTATCCCAAGTCACAATTTCAAGGACAATGCCATCGCTAGTCAGTACCTGATAATTTGTATCCGTTTTAATTCCAAAATTGTACCCAACCAATTTGGCGGTTCTCCCTGGAGTTGTATGTTCCGGTGAAATCGCGGTGATGTAAAATAATTTTCGAAGTTTATTTTCTCGGATGGTTTGGCCGGAAGTGTACTTTGTTATTGAAATAAATAAGATGATTGCAGCAACAGATATTAGCAGTAATGACATGAATATTGAAGACAAAGTCTTCAATTGTTTTTTCGTAATTACTACTGCAATTGGCTCTTCGACTAACTCCACTCTTATCGATTTGCCTTTTTTATTAAAAGAAAGAATATTGGTTATAAATCGAATGAGCAAATGAAAAATAAAAGTTACGTGATGAATATTTAAATAAGAATAAAAATTCAGCAACTGGGGCAAAAGATAAGCAAATCCTACCGTAAAGGAGATAAAAAATAGGAAGGAAAATGCAGAAGTAATTTGGAGCGAACCACCAAACACATATCCCAATAATACAGCACAACATATAGTTAATATTTTTTCCAACTTATTTAGCCCTAAAGGCGACTCATAGTCAATCTTATGAAGTGTTTTGAGGATGTTCCAACCACTCATTGCGAGAAAGAAAGCCAATCCTAACAAAATGCGGATGGTATTTGGGGATAAAATTTGTTGGTCAATAAATAGTGAATCTGGAGTTAATGCTGAAATGAAATATGACAAAAAAATATACAGGAGTAAGGAAACAGAAGTTAAATAGTAACCTAACCACAATAATTCTCGAACGTTATTATATAAAGAGTTTTTAGGTTCCATAAGTTAATTTATTGTTTCGCACTGCATTAATTTCAATGATAACGAGGTATGTCACGAGTAAAAATGCAAAAACCGCATAAGTATCAGCGAGAACGGGCATTTGAAGAATGACAAAAAGTGGCACAAACATTAATACAATGAGCAATAAATGTATTGTGGCGTCTCGACTTAAATGAATGATGTGGGTCGTTAAAACAAATAGGATAAATATAATCGTTCCCCAATCCAAATATGACTTAATCCAATTTAAATACTTCCAGTCAACATCAGTGAAAGAGAAAACAATGGTAAATAAAAGAAACAGAGATAAAGAAAGCTTGAAACTTGCAGTGTTGATGAAAAATCTATCTAATACTAATTTCCAATTCGAAAAATATGATGTTAGTGCGATGATAATTACCCAAAAAAATATTGATTTATCAAATATTTTATTAATAATTGTCATTAATATGACAAATAAAAAAGACAATATTGTAATACGGTTGAACCTCTGATGAGAGAATGAACGAAATATCTGAATAATTTTTGCTTGAATGAAGGTCATTTGTCTTTTTAATCAAGTAACCTGAAAAATAAGTATACCATTTATTCTTAGACCAGATTATTTTTTTACTAATCAATAACTTTGGCTTCAGAAGTAGATGCTTTATAGGTTTTTTAATCTATTCAGGCTCTAATTCCCCGACGCTCTGCGTCGAATGATTGTCATTCCCGTGAAAACGGGAATCCAGACTGGATCCCCGACCAAGTCGGGGATGACACAAGATACCTCGATGCTCTGCGTCGAGGAGTATCATTGATGAAAAGAAAAAGCGCGGAAAAAAACGGTTCTTCTTATCACAACTTCTCTCAAGTATAATGAAATCATTCTACGGTTATACCATGCTCGTACTTTTATCAAAATGATAATGAAATTCATATTGCGACTTCGTCAAATTATACCATCACAAAAGGTAAAATCAGGATTTGGCATTGCTGTTTGTACCATTTTGGCTCTTGGATTAGTTTTGTACGGTAAGAGTGATTATTTCCAAGAAAAAAACTACTCAAAAAAAAACACGTTAAATAACTTAATATTTAGTGGTAAAGAAGATGCAAGCCACAAAGATTTTGAGATGATAATTCTTAAGCTAGCAAATCGGCCATCTGTCAGCATGACAATGGATCTTCAGGGTCTTGATATATCTGATGGATTGAAAAATGTGACTTATCTTACGGCAGAAAAAAATGAGCATGGGTGTGAATTTCCTGGTTTTGGCTTGATGCTTATGGGAAAAGGTATTTACGAAGTCAATAAAAACTTTGAAGGAATTGACATCACTCCAACAAAAAGATTTTATTTTATTAATTCAAAACCCAGCACGAAAGATACTATAAAGGAAATAAATTATTATCTTTTGCAAAATTCTGGAAACTTATGCAATAGTTTTAGGGTAAATTTTTTTACAGAGGATTTCAATAAACTTCTGGAACCATTGCGATCTAAAATCAACGAGTACAGTATATCCATAGGACAGAAAGAGTATGACAAACTTCTTGCAGGTATCCCGGACGATGTGGCAATACAGAATAATTCCGAATTTCAATTCCCTTACGTAAACGCTAATTTAGAATACGGAGGTAAAAAATATGATATTAAGCTGAAAAACCGCGGAATAACAAAATTTCACTGGGCGAAGGATAAAAAATCCTACACGGTAAACTTCAAGGATTATTTCAAACACAGTGACAAGCTTCTTTTTTATATTCCAGATAAACGAGCGTATACCGGTGAGCATCTCGTCAATGAGCTTGCTCATGAGATGAGTCTTTCTGCGCTTACTTCCGGTTTTTCCAAACTATCAATAAACGGTAAAGATCAGGGGGTGTATTATGTCAGCGAAGACTTTGATTCTTTATTTCTTGCAAAAAGAGAACTGCCGGAGGCAAATATTTATAATACCGACCCTTACAAAAATCCAGATAAATTTACCACCGAGGCGATTCCCAAAGGAATGATCCTCTCGACACTGAAGGATTTTGAAGACGCTTATGATAAGGATGTAAATTATTTTTTGTCAGTTATCAAAAAAGAAAATTCAGAACTGCAAAGAAACTGGAGATATTACTTTGACCCAGACAACCTTTCTAAACTTCTTGCACTCTCTTCGATAAGCGGTACGGCACATTATGACTTTCATAATATCGTTTTTTATATCAATCCGGCTAGTGGGCGTATCTATTTCTTTCCATGGGATTTTATGAATTATACTCATGTCGGAGATTTGCAAAGAGAAGATTTAAGAAATTTTCCCAATGATAATCTCAATGTCAATCAGCTTTTTTCTAAATTGCTTGAAATTCCGGAGATCAGAAGTATGAGGAACAAAGCTATTTATGAGTATGCAGATATATTAACAGATAGGCTTGTGAAGTTTGAAGAAGATGAGCATATTGGCCTGATAACGAATTTTATGGCTGATCCCACAACTACCTATTATGTCGGAGAAGGCAACAAACCAAATTTCATTACTTATCTACAAACTCCAACTATTCTGAAAAATAATATCCAATATCTGAAAGACAAAATAGAGTCGACGATCGTCACCGGCAATATAGATAAAATCGGTCGTATCTTACTAAAATCTGACTCCTTCAACGATATCAAGGTAAGACGGCTTATTGTTCCAAGTTATTGGAAGGGAACTATTTCCCAAATAGCAGTGAATAATATTCCTCTTTCTGGAAAAAATTATACAATCAGGCAAATATCAGGAGGAGGTCAGGAAATCATACTTGATACCGATATTATTCTAAGTCCAAAATTGACTTATAAAAAAGAATTTGCAACACCGATCTATCTGGAGCAGGGACTTATGGAGATTGATCTGCAAACTTCAGATGGAACGCCATTTTCTGCGATATCCGTTGAAATAGAAAATACTGCCACACAGGAAACGCAAATAGTACCATTAACCCGCAATATGGGAAATACCCCATTCACACCTCCCAAATCAACTGCTGCTATAACTCATACGCTTTTTGCTCATCCTTTACTCAAAGAAGTTGAAACAGGAAAATTTACTTTCAAACCTTCTGAGGTAAAAATATCAACTGATTTGATTATTCCAAAAGGAATCACTCTTGAGATTCAGCCTGGATCGAAAATCAAATTTGACAAAAATACTTCGCTTATTTCTTATGGAAAGATTATTGCAAAGGGAAAAAATGGTGATCCTATTATATTTACCGCTGTTGATCCAGATAAACCATGGGGTGTGGTCGTGCTTGTGCAGGAGGATGCAGGCGGCATTTTTGATCATACCATTTTTGAGTATGGTAACGATACAACAACCGAAAACAGAGTGTACGCATCGGGTATGCTTTCCGGTTATTATAGTGATGTTACTGTCACCAATAGTATATTTCGCTACAGCAATCGCAATGGCGGCGATGATGCGGTCAACATCAAATACGGGAAAGCAGTGATACAAGGTAATCGATTTTATGAAAATGAATATGACGGGATAGATCTTGATTTTGTCAAACAGGGCTCAATCGTTTCCGGGAACCGATTTGAAGACAGTGGAAATGATGGTATGGATATTTCGGGTACGACCGATTTAATAATTAAAAACAATAAGATTAGGGCATCGGGCGACAAAGGCATAAGCGTGGGTGAAGATTCTCATATCACTATCATCAATAATTCTATTGAAGATACACAGATGGGTATTGCGGTAAAAGATAACTCTACGGTTATTCTCAATCATAATAATATAATAAACAATTCAGTCGGTGCCGCGGCATATAATAAAAAAGAGCTTTTTGGTGGAGGTCATATAAAGGTATATAATACGTTATTTGAAGATAACAAACAGGACTTTGGCCTGGAATCAATAAGTAAAAGAGATAGGCGTTTTCTTGATCAGGATTATCAGTCATCAATTGAAGTGATCAATTCCAAGTACCGTTTAACGGGAAAAGAAACCAAGGAGATTATCAAAGAAGCGGAAAAACCAGTGAGCAAGCGCGATACGCTGGAAACATTTCTTAAAGGTCAATTAACAACTGCAAAGGGAACCTATGCAACATTGAAAGACACTGCAGCGCGAATGAAAGATTACCGTTTGTCAGATATAAGTAATCCAATAGGGACAACAAAATGAATAAACAAAACAATTCAGCAAGAGATGAATATAAATACATGATTCCTCTTGGGCTATATCGTCATTTTCGGGAGGATATTATGGCGTTTGTCATCCCAGATCCGCATATGAGCCCAACCGAAAATCATTACTGTGTATCTTCAACCTATTTTGAAAACAGCGAGCTTCAATCGTATCTTACAAAAATAAACGGACTTGCTAAAAGATATAAATTGCGCATCCGCACTTATCCAACAGATCGCGCTGGTGCAACCTCACTTGAAATCAAATATAAGCTCTATGATAAATGCCTCAAACAAAAAACAACAGTTAGCAAAAATACCCAAATCAAGCTTCTGTCCAATTTCAACAATCCTTTTTCCAGTGTTGAAACAGATCCAATTCTCAACCGCTTCTTAAATTATATTCGTCTGCATAATTTTATTCCATTTATCCAAATAGATTACAAACGATCGGCATTTTATGCTAAATCCGACAAAAAAGTAAGAATTACCTTTGACTTTGACATACAATGTGCTCGCCATCAGAAGAATATCTTTCTGGCGCCTTATATTCCGGTTCTGCCAAACAGTAAAATTATGGAAATAAAAACAGCGGGATATTTCCCCTACTGGCTGACCTACTGTATTAAAAAGTACGGTCTTAAACGTACGGCCGCCAGCAAATATGCTTACTCCGTACAACGATTGGCAATAAATAGTTCGCTGTGCGTGCGCTGATATATATAAATCTCATATTATTTGTTATCATATAATTTATGAATACGCTATTTGATCTTACACTTGCATCTGACATTCCTATACAGACCGTACTTTCAGCATTTTTACTTTCATTTATTTTGGGGATGATTGTAGCAATAGTATATAGACATACCAACCGTGGATTTTCCTATGAAAGTTCTTTTGCCTTTACTCTTGTTATGATCTCGGTTATTGTTACTGCAATAATGATTACGATCGGCTCAAACATCGCCCTGTCACTTGGCCTTATTGGTTCCCTCTCTATTATTCGATTTCGGACCGCGATTAAAAACAGTATTGATATGGCGTTTCTTTTCTGGGCAATTGCCATAGGTCTTGCGGCAGGTGCCCAGAACTACCCGGTGGCATTCATCACCACGATTTTTATGGGGGGGATTGTGTATTTTCTTGGCAAGTGGGGCGGGTTTTTCAATGTTAATACGGACTATATTCTTGTTGTTCAATCAGGATCAAATGGTGGTCAGGATGAAGTAACGGGTTTTATGAATGATAGAAAGCTTAGTTGGAAGTTAAAATCCTCATTTCTCAACAAAGACGGTTCGGAATTTACCTACTCTATTTATTCCAGGAAGAGAGTTGATATAGACAATATTATTCAGCAGATAAACAAGCTAAAAGGGATTCAAGGGGTCACGCTTCTTTCGCCCGAAACAAATATCTACATATGATGTTCACAAAATAAACCAATAGAAGTATCCCTGCGGTACCGATAGAAATAACATAGGTCATATTTTTCAGCTTCTGTGGCCAGAATTCGACTATAAGCTCAAAATCAAGTGATCCATTCGGGTTTTGTATGCATTTCATATCCTCATTTTGGCAGAGGGATTGAGTGTCTACAATCCAGCTGTTTGCAAATGTATTTGCTTTCGCATGCTGAAGACCATTCGTTAACCCTTTTTTTGTAAAGGTTTCATAAAAATACCCAGATGGAAGGTTGTCATTTTGGACCGTGTTGAGAAATCTTTTTGAAATAAATTGAATTGGCTCTGTGTTAGATTTTCCTATTGTGGTAATTACTCCAGCTGGGATTAATTCCGACACTTCTTCTCTACTGCTTTGATCGAAGATATTTGCATCAGTTATAAGATAATTATTTTTCTGAACATCCCAATTTTTTTCGTTCAATTGTCTATTTATAATGAAATTATTACCAGAATACAGTTTCCATCCATGGTCGAAATTGTCATTAAACAACAAATTAAAAATTCCAGATGCACCATGAACTCGAATACGATATTTAGTAGGATTAATTTTTTTGTATTCGATAGACGGTTGAGTTAATTCTAAGTCTAATTGAGGTAAGTCTTTTTTACTGTAAAATGCTATGTCAGAAGATAATCCCCGTTTCTTAATCGAGGACAAAACATCATCAGCCAAAATATACGTTGTTGGAGTATAGAAGTGTGGCAATGTATCTGCGTCCTTTTTACGATAGATATTGAGAGTTTTGGATTGAAATATTATATTATTTAAATTGCTGAAATTATACTTCGAGTTTACCCCCTCTTTAATTGTTTTATCCCAAACAATATAACGTGCGTTAGTAAATGATTGTATTTTTCCTTCAGGAAGAGATTTATCTAAGGCTATTGTTGGTTTGTCAAATATCCAAGGATAAATAATATATCCAAAATAACCCCAAGTACTGCTTTGATACCCTATTGCATGAGGATAAATATTTAATTTTGTATCAAGATGAAGTTTATGGATATATTCTGCTGCATTAAAATAATCCGGTGGTATTTTAATACCATAACTTAGTTTTCCTGTACCCAGGGGTCTTAGATAATATTGACCGGACCACATAGGAAATCCTGCGGTCAAAATGAGAATTATTGAAATGAGCAAGACTATATGTTTCAAAGAAGATTTTTCAGCTAAGTATTGAATAACTATTCCAATAAGTAGGCTATAGAAAATTGCAATATAAATTATTACTCCAGCAGAAGTTCGCATAAAAGCAAAAAACTGTGAAGATGATAGCATTTTGTCATATATGAATCCAAAAGGTGGATTTGAACTTTTTGACAGGAATAGAAAACAAATACTAAGAATCAATAATAGTATTGATATTTTTTTTTGGTCAGGGTTAAATCGAGGAATGAATTTTATTACAATTCCTAATACGGTGAAGGGAATGAGGTAATATAAAAGTGTGAAAAATGGATTAGAAATCACATTAAATATGTTTTCATTAATGCTTGGAGCGTGAAAAAGTGTGATCATTCTATGGATATGTGCTACACCATAATCCAATGTTTGACCGTATTCTTCATAATTATTTCGCGTGTTAATGGTAATACCGGAATTTCTTATGAATGAAACTCCGTAATAAATAAATGGAATAGAAATATAGGCAGTACACAAAAGAAGAATTATAAAATACTTAATATTTCGAAGAATGTCTTTATATGTGAGTAGTCTGATAAAAAGAGAAACGAGAATAATGATTATAAATTCTACAAAGAGTAAAAAATGATATTTAGGATTTGGTAGATCGACGATTACTCCAAGAAGAACACTTACATACAATATGTCAGGAATAGTAAAGGTTTTATTCTTTATGAATTTCATGAAAAAATAGGTAACCCACACAATAGGAACCGTTCCTTGGTAATACAACATATGGTCAAAAAGATGTGGTGAATAAATGAAAAAAATCGCTGGAATAAGTCCAAAGAACTTATTTTTTTTATTAAACAAGTTGTAGAGATGGTAAATACCATATCCAGATAAAAAGAAGATAAGAAATTGATAAAGAAACGCAGCTTGATATATATTCGAAACTAATTGCTTCAATGTGTAAACAATCCAAACCCAAAATATGTAGGAATTTGATATATAGGTTCCATTAGCACTATCAAGCAATTCATACGTCATATTGAACGAGTTTTTAGGAATAAGAGGAATAAAGGTGTCGTAGCTGATATTTAGCAAGCCATAGGTCTTAAGAATTGGTAAGAGAGAAATAATTGCAATAATAATTGGAGGAATTGCAGCTATTAAAATACGTATTAAAAATCTATGTCTCATTTTTAAAGATTGTACTATATATGTCCAACAGATGTTTCATCATATATGCAGTTGACGTATAAGGTGCGACAATTTCTCTTGTATCTGCTTTTGGGCCAGGGTGAGCAATCAGCCGCTGAAGTTTATAAGTAAAGTCCTCAAAATTTTTTGGAATATATCCTACTTTTGAAACAATCTTTTTTGGTAGATGAATAAGATTTGTTGATATTACATTTATATTTGATGCAAGAGCCTCAGTTGGCGCAGTACCTATTCCTGCGTATAGAGTTGTTTTGTTATCTCCATAAAAACAATAGACATCAGAAGCATTATAGTACAAAGGTAATAAATTATTGTCAATAATTCCTACCATTTTGTCTGCTGTTTTCAAAGCATTTTTGTAGATGGGGTCAGTTTTTTTTGCCCCGACAAATAAGAGGAATAGCTCAGGATAAGTTTTCTTTAAAATTATATAGGCTTGAATAATTTTATCAACTCCCTTTGATTTGATCATGGAACCAACATAAAGCAATATGAAAGCATTTTGTGGAAGATTTAGTTCTTTTCTAGCTTCGTATTTTGATCTTGGCTTGAATATGCTGAAGTCCACCCCAACATTTTGATAACTGATGCGTGAAGGATTAACTCCAATTGAATTTGTTAGATAGGAAATGCGTGGTTTAATGTGTACAAAAAAATGACGTACTCGGGTAAAATGTTTTTTTTCCTGTGGCGTTATAAATATCCTCTCAAGCCAGTCAAAATATTTCGGTTGTCCATATCCATGGTACTGGATTGTTACTGCAAGTTCAGGGAATCGATCGAGCACTTCATGAAGAAGGCTCCCTCTCTCTCCTTGGAATTGAATAATAGTACTATCTGGATCTAACACATTTAATGCTTCAAAAAGGAGTGGGCAGGAAATGATACCATGAAATGACTCCAATCCAACAAATAAAGTCTTGGCAGGAAAAAGTCTGTAAGTAATTTTATTTTTACTAAATGTATTATATTGTGAGAGATTTCGTACTGCATACCATACTTCATGGTCATATTTGTTTGTATAATGAGAGATATTTCGAGCAAGACGAGATGCCCAGTTGCCAAATATATGGTAATTTCTTTTGTCATCATTTTCTAGCGTATGACAAAGAATGTGAATTATTTTTCTTTTCATCTAAACTAATTATAGTACATTTATGAGTGATACAATTTTTATTACTGGAGGATTAGGGTTTATTGGGCGACATCTGATTAAAAAACTGCTTAAAGATACCGAAGCAACAATTCTTACTTTGACACGTTCAAAACAGGAGACCAATGAACCTGAGTTTCCGCATTCAAGAGTTATTAATTATGTTGGTGATGTGCAAGATATGGAGCTTGTGCAGAATATAGTAAAACAATCGACGAAGATAATACATCTGGCAGCAGTGCATTCGCCTAAGACATTAATTCAGGAAATGCTTAGTACTAATATCATTGGTACGGCAAATATACTTGAAGCATGTGTACTCTATCCAATAGAAAAGCTAATCTTTCTCTCAAGTGCGGGCGTATATAAGGACGCAATAATTCCTCATCCACTTGATGAGGAATCTCAACTGCAACCAATAAATCCATATGCGATATCGAAATTGGCTGCAGAACATCTTATAAACTATTATTATTTGTTACATAAAGTTCCATCGGTAATTCTACGACTTTTTAATATTTATGGACCCAATCAACAACCAAATCAAATGATCCCTCTCTTTATTTCAAATCTTCTTGCAAATAAACAAATAATCCTTAACCATGGAGGTGTTCAGGAGAGAGATTGGATTTATGTGGACGATGTTGTTACGGCGATCACGACTGTTCTATCATCACAAAATTCAAAAATCATTGGTGAGGCGTATAATATTGGTACGGGTCATTCGATTTCGGTCAGTCAGGTGGCAAACTCAATCATAAAACTTCTACACACAGAAGAATCTTTATTAATAAAAACAAACAATTCTCCTCAAGAAATTAATAATAGCATTTCAGATTGTACGAAGATATATAATGATTTAGGATGGAGGTCTACTACTTCATTTGAAGATGGTATCCGAAAGACGATTGATGTGTATAAAAATTAAGAATTATTCATTTGGTATATGAAAAAAAGAGGTCTTATTATTGGAGCGGGTATTGCCGGAAGAATACTTCTTAATGAAATACTTGAAAATGCATCAGGGCAATACGATATCGTCGGTTTTATTGACGATAAGGTCACCATAAAGGTAGAAGATATGCCAATTCTTGGAGCCATTCAAGACATTCCTCAGGTGGTACAAAGAGAAGGTATAGTTATTGTTTTTATAGCAATACCCTCTGCTCAAGGCGCACTCGTTAGAAGTATTATTGATCAGTGTTCCAAAGCAAAAGTAAAGTACCGAATCATTCCTCGACTTGTGGAGATTATTCAAAATAATAAGGTTTCCCTTGATCTTGTTCGACCAGTTTCGACAGATGATTTGCTTGGCCGAGCAATTTTGAAACCTGATCAAGCAATAGTGGAATCATTGATACGTAACAAACGAATTATGATTACAGGAGCAGCTGGATCTATAGGATCCGAGCTGGTCAGACAGATTGCCGAATTTTCTCCATCTAAACTCATACTGTTTGATTGGTGGGAAAATGGAATGTTTGAACTGGAACAACAACTAATAAAGAAGATTCATCTAAAAAAATTTTTTATTATTGGAAATATTCAAGACAAACAGAGAGTTCAGTCGGTATTTAAAGAGTATTCTCCCGATATTGTTTTTCATGCTGCGGCTTTTAAGCATGTTCCTTTGATGGAAGAAAATCCAAGTGAAGCGATCAAAAATAATATATTAGGTACAAAAAATGTTGCTTTAGCAGCGGGCGAATTTAATGTTGAAAAGTTCATATTTATTTCGACCGATAAAGCGGTAAATCCCGTGAGTATCATGGGTGCAACCAAAGCAATTGGCGAGGCTATTGTGCAAAATTACAATGAGATATATAAAACAAAATATATTGCGGTGAGATTTGGGAATGTTTTGGGAAGCTATGGGAGCGTGGTTCCACTATTTCAAAAACAGATTTCAAGAGGTGGTCCGGTCACTGTGACTGATCCTGATATGATTCGATATTTTATGACAATTCCAGAGGCTGTACAATTAATTCTTCAATCTGCATATTTGGGCGTAGGAGGAGAAATTTTTGTTCTTGATATGGGCGAGCCAATTAATATTATGGATTTCGCTAAAACACTAATAAAGCTGTCAGGATATGAACCTGGTGAAGATATCCCAATAAAAATAATTGGAAAACGCGCAGGAGAAAAAATGTACGAGGAGCTGTCGACTCTAGAAGAAGCATTAAAAAAAACAACTCATGACAGAATTTTTGTAACAAGAAATAGTATAAATATAGAAAATGAAAAGCTTTTAAGTACAATTGAACTACTTATCAAGATTGCATGTTTTAATAACAATCAGAGTGTTCTAAGTATTATATCTCAAATAATTCCTTCAATGAAAAAATAATATTCGAATGAACGTATCACTTCATAAGTGGTATTCCATGGTTTTTGAGTGAGAAGAATTTTGAAATCAGTTTTTTCATGTTCTTCATTACTTCAAAGTCAGGAACACGTCTAAGACTTTGAACCAACGCTCGCGCTCGATATGTTTCTAATAAATGTCTAATATTCCACCAAATGGCTTTGTGAAGAGCGATAAATCCGGCTAAGTTCCCCTTCCATAAATATAAAAAACCTTCGGCAGAGGCTAATAATAGTGAAATCGGTAATGCCCATAAAATATTGGCCAAGGAGT
>Ga0210057_1005380_pt1 | contig 16464 bp, 18 predicted proteins | sample CryGeyCG2114_010_2_FD_183968 | JGI IMG/M metagenome (GOLD analysis project Ga0210057, IMG submission 183968) | Groundwater microbial communities from aquifer - Crystal Geyser CG10_big_fil_rev_8/21/14_0.10 (SPAdes) (version 2) | ecosystem: Environmental > Aquatic > Deep subsurface > Groundwater ...
GGAAGATTACCTGCTTCGTCCATAGGACGATCAGCCTCTGGCTGAGATAGGCTCTAAGTGTAAGTGCAGCAATGTATTTAGCTGAGGAGTACTAACTGACGATCTCCCATCTCTCTTGTTTGTCAAATAACAAGTGACATACTAAATCAGTGAAATATGATTTAGAGATGGTGACCTACGTTTGAATAACGACAAAAAAACCACGTTTCGGCGTGGTTTTTTTTGTGTGCTAAAATTTGATATATGAAAATCCTTTCCATTGACCCGGGTTTTGAAAAAGTCGGCTGGGCAGTCTTTGATAAAACAGGTACAAGCAGTACCGATTTTACCTTTATTACTTCGGATATAATCAAAACTTCAAAAGCACTGTTGCATGAGTTGCGGTTAAAATTAATCTACCAGACGCTCAACGAAATCATTAAAAAACATAAGATTAAACAGCTGGTGATCGAAAAGCTGTTCTTTTTTAAGAATAAAAAAACAGTTCTTGAAGTATCGCAGGCTGTTGGAGTGATTGAACTATCAGCATCGCTCATGAACATTCCGATCTCTCGCCTCACCCCGCTGCAAATTAAGCACATCATTACCGGATACGGCACCGCTGACAAAGAATCGGTTCAGAAAATGATCAAACTCGAACTGGGAGATCAAATTGTATTCAAAGACGACGATGAGTCAGATGCAATTGCCTGCGGGTTGGCGTACTGCTATCAAAACGAGGGGCTTGACTAATTTGCGCCGACCTTGTTCAATATCTTCACGGCATATTCAGCTCCTGCTTTCATTGATTTCTGAATATCAGAAGTCATTAAATATGCAGCAATAAACGCCGCGGTATATGCGTCACCTGCCCCCGTCGTATCAAGGACTTTTGAGGATTCAATTGCTTTTTGATGAAAAACATTAGAATCATGATATGCATAGCTACCTTTTCTTCCATCAGTTATTACGAGCAGATGCTTCTTCGTAAAGGGAATAAATGTGTCGATAATATTTGAATGAAAATCAATCGTATGATATGGAGATTTTACAATATCTGCATATTCATATGCATTAATAATGAGTACATCAACCTTTTCGAAAAAATTCATCACTTCATGGAGGGGCCTGCGACAATCGGTCACATTTAAATTTGCAAACACTTTTTTACCAACAGATTGAGCATAAGAGAGTATTTCAATTCGTTCGTCAAGAGATACTTTTGCAAGATTTGCCATATATATCGCCTTTGTTTTATCAATTTTCTTATAATCATCGGCACATTTTATTAGCGTCTCATGAGGAGTGCGGTAGTTTATGATTGTTTTTTCCCCATTTGCATTCAGTAGAATCGAGGAAATATTGGTATATTCGTCCTCAATATCGCAGTATTCTTTGTAGGTAATGCGTGCATCATCAAGCTTTTTGCAAATGACCGACTTGAAGGGATTGTCTCCAATTTTTGCAATAAGACCAGACTTCAACCCCGCTTTTGATACGCCAATCGCAATATTTGCACCACCGCCTCCGAGGCCCTCATAGAAATGATCAACATAATATTTCCCTCCGATGGCAAGTTCAAATCTTCCTTCATCTTCTGTGAGAGATGTTCCTTTGTAATATAGATCAATACTAACGCTTCCCAAACAGATAAGATCAAGCATAAATTTAGTATAGAATAAAATAGCAACGTTGGCGAGATGATTTTAAAAAGCTGCTTGGACGACGTGCTGGTGTGCTACAATAGTGTCATGTTGACGGTCATTGCGGGAGAAGATTCTATTACTTCACGATCAAAGCTTCAATCACTCAAAAAAACCTTTGTTCAAAAAGGGTATGCAATTACCGATACCTCTGTTTCCAATCTGGAAGGGATTCTTAAGGACAGCTCAGGTATACGCGATTTGTTTGGAAAACAATCGGTATATTTTGTAGAAGGTATATCGAATAAATATAAAGGACGTGAGAAAACACCGTTTAAAGAAACAGTTCAAAAAATTTCAAGTGAAAATGGGATTCATGTCGTTGATTGGGAAAATGGCAAATCTGCGTACGAACTTTCTGGACTGAAGCGTATTGCCACAACGTTTGATGAATACAAGCCAGGAAAAAATGTCTTTCAGCTTCTGGATGTCTGTTATCCGGGGAACCTGAAAATGTTTATTGATACCCTTGCAATTGTATCAAAAACACAAGATATTTCCTTTATTTATGCCCTATTATGGAAACATATTCGTAAACTTATTCAAACAAAAAAAAATACACTCGATTCTTCGATTCCCTCATGGCAAGCACAAAAACTTGCTATTCAAGCAGATCGATGGGACGAACAAGCTCTTCTGAGCTTTTATGAAAAGCTCGCAGGAATTGATGTATCTATCAAGACAAATCAAACAACGTATGATTTCAAAGAATCTCTTGAGCTTTTGGTATGTTATTATTTGAAATAGTATAAAGAAACACCCATTATCATTTAAAAAAACATCTATGACCGACATCGACACATCAATTTTTAAAACGTATGATATTCGCGGAATATATCCAGATCAACTTAATGAGGAAGTCATGGAAGATATCACCCGTGCAATATTTACCTTCATGAATAGAAAACTTAAGAAGACAGATATATCAATTGTGCTTGGACATGATATGAGACTCTCATCTCCCACCCTTCATAAGATTGCAGCAGAAACGCTTCGAAAATGTGGCGCTCGAGTTATTGATATTGGACTTATTGCGACACCAACCATGTATTTTACGGTCAAACATGATGAGTATGATGCAGGAATACAAATTAGTGCATCTCATAATCCAAAAGAATACAACGGGATAAAGATAGTTGTCAGAAATGGCGATGCAATCATCAAAATTGGAAAAAATGCCGGTATGAACAATATCATATCAATAGTTGAGAACAAAGCATTTTCTGAGTATAGCGAAGGAGGATCAATTACCAAACAGGAGGGTATTCTTAATGAAGAAATTGATCAAGCACTTCTTGCCATTCCTCATGGAAGTATTGAAGGACTTAAAGTAGTAGTAGATCCGGCAAATGCAATGGGAATACTTCCTATTGCTGAGCTTTTTGGTCGAATTGACGCAGCGCTTATCGCCATGAACTTTGAGCTTGATGGAACCTTTCCTGTTCACCAAGCCGACCCATTGCAACACAAGACACTTCGTGGACTGCAAGATAAGGTAAAAGAAACACACGCAAACCTTGGTATCGCCATTGATGGCGACGCTGATCGCGCCATGTTTATTGATGAGCGTGGAGAAATTGTTCCGGCAACTCTTATCACCACACTCATTGCTGGTGAAATGCTCAAAGAAAATCCGGGAGCACGAATTCTCGTGGACATCCGCTATATCAAGAACGTTGAGGACATGGTCAAAAAGATGGGGGGAGAAGTCGGATACACCAAAATAGGACATGCACTAATTACTGAACAAGTAAATAATGAAGGTGCACTTTTTGCAGGGGAATCATCGGGGCATTACTACTTCAAGTCAATGGGCGGCTGTGAAAGCACTATTCGAGTCATCTTATATGTCTTGAATGTAGTTTCCCGAGAAAAAAAGCCCTTTTCAAAAATACTTGAAGAAATAAGTACTTCTGTCGAGTCAGGAGAATTTAATTTCCTTTTGCCGGAAGCAGTCATTGCCACAGATATCATTTCAGAACTCGAACACCGTTATTCCGACGGGGAACTTTCAAAATTGGACGGCATTGCCATATCATATCCTGAGTGGAGATTTAGCGTAAGAACCTCAAATACAGAGCCACTCATTCGTCTCAATGTTGAAGGAACTTCACGAGATCTGGTTATGAAAAAAGCAGATGAGATCAAGGAAATATTGACAAAACAGGGAGCAAAACTCCATGAGTAACGACTGCGGACTGCTGGTATAATAAGTGGTTACACCGGTATTGCATATTGCATCAAACTAACATGCCAGAAGAAGATGTTCCGAAAAATGTTCCTTCAATCATAACGTTGTCTACGGTCACAAATAATTTACTTGCTGCTTTTCATGCAATAAAACAAAAACCACCGACTGATGAATTCACAAAACTTTCTGTATCACAAACCGTATCGTTTCTTGCGTTGGTTTATGAAAAGGTACGAAATGCAATTGAATATCGTGAAGATCACTTGATTCGGAGGGCGGCAATAGAACGAATATTAAAACGAAGGCTTTCGCTCAATTCAGAAGCGAAGGGTGAAGCGGAAAATATTCTTCGAGAGCTGATGTGGGCACGATACTTTCCAAACGGATCGCTTGGCGCACAAGATATTCAAGAAATTCAACATATTCTTGACCGATATATTTACATACGAAAACAGCTTCTTACCGGAAGAATCTACAAGACGAAAGCTTTTCTTGCAGATTTTTTACTCCAACTCGTAACCGCTGAAATAGAGGAACACTTAAGTCCTTCCATATCGCAACAGGAGGCCGACTTTGGCTATTATATTTTTCAAACACTCAAAGAAAAGGTTAAAATTGAAGATGTCCTAACAGAACAAAAAGACACCTATTTGTTTATTGCCATTGAAAAGGCATATCGTAAGAGCGACCAAGCATATCAGCGCTATCATTTGTTTCGCCTTTTTTACAAACCGTTTGCCTGTTATACCAACGAAGAAATTAGTGCGCTTATCCCAAAATTGTCGGACATTTTTTATAAGATTGATAATCTTATCAACAATCCAACGGTAGAGAAGTTGTTTCGTTTTACCCGAAAGCAACTGCCCCCATTTTTAATAATCTTTTCGTTATTTCGAGAAAATAACGAAAAGATTGACGAGATACTTCTGAGTAAAAGTAAGTTGTGGACCTATGTAGAAAAGATCGCTCGTGAAAAATATGCACTTGTGCGCTCTCGACTCAATATTCTTGCATTTCGAAGTTTGATATATATTTTCATTACAAAGATGTTATTTGCACTCATTCTTGAAGTTCCAGTATCACAATATATCTATAATGAAGTCAATTATTTAGCAATAGGTATAAATAGCTTAGCACCACCACTTTTTATGCTACTCATTATTCTTTCAGTATCAGTACCGGGTGAAGATAATACCAAACGACTATTTCTTCGAATAGTTGATATTATTGATAAAGACTCATCATTTGAAAAATCTATCGCATTCATAACCAAAAAAGTAAAAAATCGCCGACCCGTTTTGGCATTTGGTTTTACATTTCTGTACGTATCAACTTTTATCGTTACATTGTATTTGATTCATCTTGGCTTGAAGATGATGAACTTCAACATTCTGAGTGAAGCTCTTTTTATATTCTTTATCAGCGTAGTTGCATTTTTTGCATATCGCATCAAGCAGCTTGCCAATATGTATCGACTGACCGAAAAAGGAAGCTTATTCTCTCCTATATTTGATTTTTTCTTCATGCCCATTCTTTCCATGGGAAAGCTCTTTAGCGAAGGTGTTTCAAAAATCAACTTCTTCATTGTTATCTTTGATTTTATAATTGAGGCACCATTCAAACTGATTATTGAAGTGATTGAGGAATGGATTTCGTTTGTCAGACTTAAAAAAGAAGATATTATCTAAGCCTATGAACCCGTGGAAATCACAACCAATCATAGGTCAAGCCCCCATGGATGGAGTGACTGATGCTGCCTTTCGATGCATTACTGATCTTCATGGAAAGCCCGATGTGCTCTTTACTGAGTTTGTTTCGGTTGAAGGAGTAGGTAACGGCGCTGTTCGATTATTGGACTCACTTATCACTCACAAAACCAAAACCCCGATTATTGGACAGATTTACGGAACTGAACCTCATCATTTTTATACAGCAGTGATCATTGTTGCCTCACTTGGTTTTTCCGGCATTGATATCAATATGGGATGCCCTGATACATCCATATCAAAACGCGGTGCTGGTGCGGGTCTTATCCGCACACCAAAGCTTGCACAAGAAATAGTGAAAACTGTGCAGAAGGCCCAGAAAGACTGGGCAAATGGAATTACGCTTGATGATATCGCTCTTCGCAGCTCAATCCGCAAATGGGTGAGCAGTCATCAGCCAAAAAATAATAGGCGATCACTTCTCCCCGTATCTGTCAAGACACGAATTGGATTTGAAGAGATCACTACCTCAGAATGGATTCCATACCTCCTTGAAGTTCAACCTGCGGCAATTACCATCCATGGAAGAACCCTCAAACAAATGTATACGGGAAACGCAAACTGGGATGAGATAGCAAAAGCCGCAGAAATGGCAAAAAGTTCGGATACGCTGATTCTTGGCAATGGTGACGTACATTCTCGGAAGGACGGGCTTGATAAGATCAAAAAATATTATCTTGATGGAGTACTCATTGGAAGGGCTTCATTTGGGAATCCATGGATATTTACGGGGGAAGAAGTGACAAATAAAGTGAAACTTGAAACGGCTCTTGAGCATTGCGAGGCGTTTGAAAGACTCACGCCCGAAGGACATTTCTTAAGTTTGAGAAAACATCTTGCGTGGTACTGCAAAAATTTTCGAAACTCAGCGCAGGTGAGAGACAAACTGATGCATGTGACGTGCGTAGCTGACGTAGAAGAGATTCTTCACGAAGTCATTTCTTCCCTTGAATAAGATTTTTGAGGTTCTCCATCTGATCGGGATTGTATATTGAGAGCGGTAGTATCTCTTTCCCAAATTGCTTAAGAAGCTTTTGAAGTTCTTTCATTTTTTGCTCGTCAACAAGATCGGTTTTGGTAAGAAGTATTACTTGTTCTTTCTCTGCAAGTTCCGGGTTGTATGCGGCAAGCTCTTTCATGATGGTTTTATATTCCTGAACGACATCTTGCGAGTCACATGCGATACAGTGGAGGAGAAACGGTACTTTTTCGATATGTTTCAAAAATGTAAAACCCAATCCCTTACACCGTGATGCGCCTTCAATAAGTCCCGGTATATCTGCAATAACCTTTTTTCCACACACGCCAAGGTTTGGTTCAAGAGTCGTGAACGCATACATGGCGGTTTTTACCTTCGCATTGGTCAGTTCGTTTAGGAGCGTACTTTTCCCCGCACTGGGAATCCCGATAAGTCCAAAGTCTGCGATAAGCTTAAGGACGAGTCGATATTTAATTTTCTTTGTTTTTTCCCCCGGTTCGTATTCGCGCGGAACTTGATTGGTAGAGCTTACAAATGATGCATTTCCCCGACCACCTTTTCCCCCTTCCGCAAGAATGTGGAGAGTAGTTGTATCTGTTACTTCTATCATGGCACCCGTTTTGATATTGGTGACCTGAGTTCCAAACGGTACCTGAATTATAAGATCGTCACTATCTCTACCTTGTCGATTGAATGTTTCTCCTGGCTCTCCATCTGAGGGTTTTAGGATTCTTTCTCCCATATACTGATGGAGATCAGCCATTTGATCATTTCCTTTTATAAATACATTTCCTCCATCTCCACCCAGTCCGCCACACGGACCCTTTTTCATCGGATAAAAGGAGACAGATCCGTCACCGCCGTTCCCTCCTTGGACTGTTATGGTTACTTCATCGACAAACATAGAAGTATTATACACTTTTGATTGATCCAATAGTACGAATTCATAAAATGAAGGGGGCGACGATATGACTATTATGTGATTGGATTTGGATACTCCCGATGAATCTGTGCAATCTCGGTCATCACTTCACTATGTAATGTAAGATTGATACTTTCAATATCCGCTTTGAGTTGTTCCATAGTCGTTGCACCAATGATATTGCTAGTGACAAACTCACGATTATTTACAAAAGTTAATGCCATTTGAGCGGGATCAAGGCCATGGTCTTTGGCAAGATCAATATATTTTTGAATTGCGGGCTGTGCATGTGCTGGGTTGTATCGCTCTGAATTTCTTCCCCCACTGTATGCAAAACGGGATTTTTCGGGCATTGCGCCATTGAGATATTTTCCGGTAAGCACGCCATGTGCAAGGGGAGAGTAAACAAGCAAGCCTACCTTTTCACGAATGCTAATCTCTGCAAATGCATTTTCATACTCACGCATAAGTAAGCTATAGGGATTTTGGATACTTTGGATACGAGGCAGATCTTTTTCTCGATGCAGACGAAGATATTCTGAGACTCCCCACGCAGTCTCATTTGAGAGGCCGATATATCTGATCTTTCCCGCTTTGATAAGTTCTTTCAAAGTTGTGAGAATTTCTTCAATACTTGGTGCATTTTTATCATGCTCTTCATCATAGATAAAATCTCGAACACCAAAGTAATTTGTTTTTCTTGATGGCCAATGGATTTGGTACAGGTCGATGGTATCGATTTGCAGACGCTTCAAAGATCCATCCACCGCTTTTCGAATGCTTGCAGCGTCAAGACGTGTTGGCTTATTGTCACCTCGGACATAGGTGAATTCAGATGGACCAATGACTTTCGATGCAATGATAAGATCATCTCTATTTTTTCGTTTTTTAAGCCAGTTGCCGATGTATATTTCGGTTCTTCCGTGTGATTCACCACGTGGAGGAATCGGGTAAAACTCTGCAGTATCAATAAAATTGATACCTTGAGATACGGCATAATCCATCTGTTCATGGCCTTCGCTTTCAGTGTTTTGCTCACCGAAGTTCATCGTGCCCATACAGATTACGGAGACATCAAGATCAGTGGTTCCCAGTTTCCGGTACTTCATAGGGTTTAATTATAAAGGGTGGGGGAGGGATGGTCAAACTTTTTATTAACCCGAATTACGAAATTCAAACAAATTAATAAGGATTGATTTGATAATAAATAACGGGTAGTATGAAAGTATTGTAAATTTCATACCACCCGTTCTCGATAAAAAACCGCACTAATTGGGAAACTCAGGAAGAAGTTGAGCGCTCCGCCCAGGTGTGATCCACTTGAAAGAGCAAACAGTTTGTAAGTGATGAGGTCTGCAAAAACCTGAATCGGGTAAAAAATCTCCATATTATGCTATATACTCCTTGATAATTACCTTAATTTTTTCAATATCAGGAACAGATCCTGATAACGCAACTTTTCCGTCAATAGCCAGGACAGGACTTGTCATCACACCCATTTCGATCAGTTTGGTAATATCAGTAATATACTCAACTTTGTCCGAAAGCCCTAGCTCCTGTATTGCTTGTGTTGTCAATTCATAGAGATTTTTGCAGGTCAGGCAACCCGATCCGAGTACTTGAATTTTCATATGTGTTCCGCACGATGCGATATTTGAAAAAGTAAATTGGTAATATATTTCCCATGTTCTGTAAGCGAATAGTAGATTCTGAGACCTCGTTTTTCGCGCACCACAACACCCGCATCTTTGAGATCTTTTAGGTGATGTGAAATAAGACTCTGAGATAAATCTAGATGCTCCATCATTTCGAAAACACAGTATTCACCATCTCTGAGAATACACAAAAGTCGAAGCCTACTTTCTTCAGCATTATTTTAAGAATGTGAGCGAGAGAATCAATTGTTTTTGATTCATTTGTAGTGGGAGTACAGCAACTATATGAATTCATATTCATATATGAATATTTAATGATTTATATAAAGTCAAATGGGTATAGGGGTCGTAAGAGTTCACAAGTCTTGACAAAACCATATCAATCAATGTCATCCCGACTCCATGAGCAGCAGCGATTGGGTGGAGGGATCCTTTTGTGAAAACTCGTAAGAGATTCCTCGACTTTGGGACGTCAGACGTCCCTTCGCTCAGAATGACAACTGTGTCAAGGAGCGTGAACTCTTACTAGGGGTCACATAGATACTGGACTTTTCAGGAAGTTACAAAATGCTAATTGTTCACGAAGAGGATTGATATGGAGGCCGTAGTTTGAAATGTGTTCCAAAAAGCCTTCTAATAGTTCAAATAGTGACCCCGACGAGACTTGAACTCTTTTCAAGGATATTTCAAAAATCTGGACTTAATCTTTCAACAATACCAAATCACTTAGATTCAATAAAATCTTTTTCAGTTACTCCTGCTTGACGAATAATACTTTTCAGAGTACCTGCTTTGACTTCTTTATGATGAGGAACTACACATGTTTTTCGTGTTGTCTCATTCCACCATATTTCGTGAGATCCACCTGTGGCTCGTCTAAAAGCAAAACCAAATTTGCGAAGCCTTTTTATTACTATTCTATAAGGAAGAGGTCTTATTGACGGCATGAATTATTAGTTAGAAACAACTAAAGGAAATGTAAAACTTATATTATTTGAAGGCTTTTCAGAAGATTTTTTAAGTTTTAATGGTATTTCCAAATCCTCTTCTTGATATATCTCAATTAACGTAGACGCTACGTAACTTATTTCATTTATAGCTTCTTCTAATGTATTTCCTTGAGCAAAACAATCTTCCCATTTAGGACATTGAGCAATAAACACACCTTCTTCTTCACGAATAGTTACGGGTAATTCATACTCAGCAATAGATAGCGTTTTTCTGTCTTTCATACGTATATTATAGCATTCATTTTTAGTAGTTAGAATTCTATATGAGGTGTATCCCGTATACTAAGATCATATTCTGATAAATTAATAGTTAAAATTTAAGAATATGCTCAAACGTGTACCGGTTGAAACCAAAAATACAGATATAATATAGTCATATGTTAGAAAGAGCTATTGTAAGCCCATCAATAGAAAAAACTGGTGGGCAATCACTACTTGCTTTTTATGCAGAATTGTCCTCTCCCACATCAGTACTTGTTTACAACAGCCAAACAAATAATCTTCTGAGACTCTCTCAAATTGGTCATACAGTCAATCCACAAGCGGATAAAGCGCGACAGATTTTATCTCAATATCCAATTTGGCCTTATTTATATAAATTTTGGTCACTAATACGAGAAAGTTCATATAGAAACAGTCCGTTTACTCCATCAAATCTACCAGATGATGCAAAAGTGATTTATGGACACTTTATCGCTGATACTTTTGATGGTTGTGTCACTGATCCATTTTTAACAATTGTAGTTCGAGACCCTTTTAGTAGAATGTGGTCACAATATCAATATTGGGAAACACATAAAGGAATACCAGACTGGCGTAAACCTATTCCGTACGATGAACAAATGACTTTCGAAGAATATGCGCTCCTTGAGGAATTAAGAAATTATCAGACTCAAATACTTGCTGGTAAAGAATTAGGACAATTTGTAGTTGGAACAACAGAGTCATTAGGATTATTTGGACAAGTTCTTGTGAGAAAGTTACAGGACCAAAGGTTGCTAAAACCATCAAATTCGGGTTTAGTTATGCCTCGCATCAATCATATCCCTTCTTCAGAACAACCGGATGAAAGATTTAGACCCATGTTTGAAAAAATTCATCAAGAGGATGTTGAATTGTATAAGCACGCTGCAAAGGTTGTTGAAGGTTATATATGAATCTTTAGTAAAACCCATCGGTTAGGCTGCAAGTGATTTGGAACACTTTTCTCAGTTTTAGCTAAATAAAAGCTTATTTCGCTATGCGAAGCATTGCGGGCAGGTACCGTTGTGAATCCGGTGGGACTCGAACCCACAACCAACTCCTTAAGAGGGAGCTGCTCTACCAATTGAGCTACGGATCCAAAACTATCAACTTTTCAATGTACTTCAGGTTCGACACCTATCTTTTCCTGCCTCTCTAATGGCTAGAAGCAAAACACCATCAGCTAATAAAGTGCCCCTAGGAGGAATCGAACCTCCATCACTGGTTCCGAAGACCAGTACTCTATCCTTTAAGCTATAGGGGCAACTGCATGCGACCATATATTATACTATACCTATGACCCTGAATGAAGTTTTATACCTTTTGCTTATCTTGGTTGAACTGGTATTTCTAATTGCTGCATCAGTGCATATTATATTCCTCATTTATTCATGGCTCAAAGGTGCCCCCTATGTCGCGACTCAGATGAAATCAGTAGATAAAATCATCAAACACGCTCAGATCAAAGATGGTTACCATATTGTGGAGTTGGGATCAGGGGATGGAAGATTTTTACTTTCAGTTGCCAAAAGATACAAAATCACTGGGGTTGGTGTCGACATCAATCCAATTCCAATATTCATTGCCCGTATACATGCTGGCATACAAAAAGCTGATTCGGTGAAGTTCCAAGTGCAGGACATCAGACAAGCTGATCTTACCGATGCAGATGTCATCTATATCTTCTTGTTCCCCAAACTTGTCAAAGAAATACAGGGTCAGTTGTTAAAAAAAACCAAAAAAAAGGCAGTCATTATTTCTCATGGCTTTAAGATTGATTATCTTCAAAAATATCATATTGATACAATCGTCAATGGCAAGTTTAAAACATATTTCTATCAGATGAACTGACACTCATTGACAAGTATCATCTTGCCACATATAGTAAAAGATACATGAAAAAAATACTTTTTTTAGTCATTTTGTTTTGTATTACTGCCTCCACCAATATCGCCCTTGCGACACATTTGTACTCAAAAACAGCCCAAAGCAGATCTATCACTGTCATTTTGCAGGAGTTTGAATCTCTTTCTGGTGACGAATATTCCAACCAAGATGTTTCTTTTTACATGGATAGTGCGATCAAAGACAGTCGTGTCGCCATACTCAAAGTTTTTTTCCGAAAACACAACTCGCCGTTGTATGATCATGCCGATTTTATCGTAAAAGTATCAGATGAATACCAGCTTGATTATCGTCTGATACCTGCGATTGCGATGCAGGAATCTACCGCATGCAAAGTCATTCCACACAACTCTCACAACTGCTGGGGGTGGGGGATATATGGCAATAAAATCACCAGATTTGGGTCATATCCAGAGGCAATTGAAACGGTGGCAAAAGGGATAAAGACAAACTATATTGATAAAGGATTGACCACTCCTGAGGCGATTATGGCAAAGTATACCCCGAGTTCTAATGGAAGTTGGGCACGTGGAGTGAATAATATTCTTGGAGTCCTTCAATAATCATTGAACATTTCTTGTCACTTGATGTTCTTGGGAAAGTGAGTACTGGGTTCCTGATTTTTTTGATCGTACTGCAAATGCAGATCCTCTTTTGGCTTTTTTATTGACCAACGCCTGCATCCAGGTGTTTGATTCGCCAATTTTGAGACGAAGGGACTGAAGTATCTTAAGAACTATTTCAAGAAAACGAAGATGATAAATACCGAGTGACTCAGGCATAGAATCAATCGTCAGCTTTTCAATATCTTTTACCTCTTGCATGAGTGATGCATCTGCTTGTTTTATGCCTTGTACTTCACGACGGATTGCTTCAATAAGCTGTTTAATTTCATCTATTTGGCGACCTTCTTCTTGCTCTCTGAAGCTGAAAAGAGTTCCCCGTTCCAAGTTCATTGCAGATTTTTTTTGTTCTTTTACTTCCTGTCGGTAGTCAGGAGACTGCTCGACAATAGACTCGGAGCTCATGAGCTGGTCAAAAAGACCCGTTCCAATTTCCTTTATACTATCTACCGTATGTTTTGCGGTATCTTTTGCCAAAGAAGAGAAGGAATCTCCAACTGAGGAACTTTTTTCGAGTTCAACACTGTCATGTGTTCCACGCTGCACTTTACTTTGGCGCTTCGCAATTTGATAAGTCATACAAAATTATACTACAGGCTATTGATGTAATCAAGCGTTTTTTGCTTTCGCATAAGTGACGCATAATAATACATATTTTGCTGTGCCGCCTCTTTGTCTTTTGGATTTTTGAGACTATCAACAAGCTTGTCAATATCCTCTTTTGACACCTGAATATCTGCGTCATCTGCGATTTTTTGAAGCACAAACTCCATTTTGTATGCATCGGTTATTTCCTTTTCCATCTGTGCTTTGAGTTTCTCTTTTGTGGTGTTTCGTGAAGAAAGATATGATTCCATCGTCAAACCAACCTTTTGAACATCATCTACCAATTTGGCAAGCTTCTTCGTCACTTCTTCATCCACGATTAAGTCTGAGATTTCCGCTTTTGCGGTGTCAAGGACGGCACTCAGCTTTGCTTGAAATAGTGCGCTTTCTTGCTTTTCCTTTTCTTCTTTTGAGGGCTCCGCATCCTTCCCAGGAACCCAAATATCATTTTTTTTTACCTCATCAGTAGCTTTTTTAATTGCTTCCTTATATGTGCCCAGCACGATCTCAGGAGTTTCTGCGGTAGTCATCACAAGTTCCCAATCTTCATTTTCTTTTGCTTTATTAAGCTCAATTTTTGGAGAAATAATCGGTTTAATATCTTCTTTTTTTACAATTTCTGCATACACCTTAGAAACGAACGCACGAAGGAGATGATCATACACGGCATCTTTTTGAATTTTCTTTTCCGCTATATTTTTTGGCACCTTGCCCGTACGAAATCCTTCTGATTTAAGATCTTTACGAAGCACTTCAAAAGAGCTGTTATATTCTTTCTGGATATCAACCCAGGGGATTGTAATGGAAAGCTCAATGGTCTTTTTTGGAAGTAGCACTTTTTTATAGGAGTACATAGGAAATAAATAGAGTAATTGTTATTTGCTCATTATTATATATCGGAGGTTACTAAAAGTAAAATTACTGAGTAGTGATACATAAGTATTTTATAGCGAAACTAATGCGAGTTCATGAAAGTATCCCTTTTTTTCCGCCTCAACTCGATCAAATTCATTCTGAAAGAATCGAACACGTTGTGTCCATGTGGGACTTGCCGCATAAATAGGACCTATTTTTTCAATGGTATCTGCGCCACGTGCGATGTAGTTTTCACTCAAACCTTTTGCAACAACCATAAATCCTTCTTCCCAGGTATCAAAGATGATATATCCCCCACCCCATCCAAAAGGATTATGTGACTGGGGATAGGTATATTTACCAAAAGAAGACTCTAGACCCGCAATTGAAGGGAGTAGATAACAATCGATGTCATGTGCCATACAAGCATTCATAAATCCATCTACCTCAGAGGCAAGGGGAGCATTGTATTTATTCAAAACCTCACTGATGACCATACGCTTTATACTCCGCTCGACATAGGCGTCAACTAAGGCTTCAGTCATTTGAGGAGACAAAGTCGCTGAACTTCCTGCTTCTTGGGAAGCGCGTACTGAGGAAGGTAATATAAATAGTACTATAAGAATTACTATAGTGAATATTTTTTCCATAAAAAAATCCTAAAGCTTTTCGGTTGGTGAAAAACCTTAGGATCTATAAGTATTATAGCATAAGTTATAGGATTGTCAAGTGTTGCTATATAGTATCTTATATTTAAGTGAGTAATTATTGCTTTATATGATAGTTGTTACTACAATGATCTCCGTCATTTGTTAGCATATTACCTTCGATAGTGCTGAGTGGAAAGGAGTAAATCATGAATAATGTTATATTCGGAATAGGACTACACAGAAGAAATAAAACATGATAAAATAAAGTCCTTTTGAATTGATGCATTATATGCATCGAAGTAAAAAGCGGTCGTAGCTCAACTGGTTAGAGCGCTTCCCTGTAGATTGCTGCAGCTTTTCGTCGAAATGGCGAATTGAAACTCTTTGGGATATCGGTGAAGGCTAAATCTCGCCACGGCGGGACATGCGAATACCGAGGGAACCCTGACACAATGTCAGGGGCGCCGTAGAGACTAGATACCAAAGTCCCGTAAAGAATTAATGTTATTCCACGGGAAAGATATAGTCCACGCCTTTATGAAAATATTGGATACGTGCACGGAAGAGGTTGGGGGTTCGAGTCCCCTCGATCGCGCAGATAAACATTCACCAATTGCATTTTCTTCGAACCGCTCATACCATGAGATATGGTGAAGAAACTTCGTATCGGCTGGTTCACCTTTACGTGCTGCGAGGATTCTACGATTCTTTTTACTGAAATGCTCAATACCCATTGGGATGATTGGAAAGACAAAATTGAGTTTGTAAATGCTCGAATTCTTTAAGCCAATAATAAAATTGAAAACCTTGATGTATCCTTTGTTGAAGGATCAATAAGCTCACAAGAGCAAGCAGATAAACTTAAAGAGATTCGAAATAACAGCAAGACGCTGGTCGCAATTGGCATGCGCGTGTATCGCTATGCATTCTGGGTGGAGAAATACATTTGATGAAAAAACAAAAGAGGAAATCATGTTTCTTATAGATAGATAACCTGAATGACGAAATTATTTAGATTGTCAAAACAAGATATACGTCACTCTGGCTTGTCCAGAGTCTCGTATATATGTGCACTGCTATGGGCGAAACCATTTATTTATATAAGATTCTGGATGCGCTGAAACTATATTTCAGCTTACCAGAATGACAAAAACGAATTTCGTAATTCAGGTTAGATACTCCCATCTTGAGAAAGTAGAGCCATTAAAAACATATATAACGGGTTGTGTCAAGTACCTAATTTTTTAGACAGTATGTCTTTTTCTTTTCTCAGCCAGCGCCATCTTCAAGACTGAATGAATTCGTTTGTTATTGTAATAATATATCTGGTTGTAAATATACTCAATCAATTCCCCAAGACCATTGAATCTATACACC
>Ga0210057_1005381_pt1 | contig 16463 bp, 17 predicted proteins | sample CryGeyCG2114_010_2_FD_183968 | JGI IMG/M metagenome (GOLD analysis project Ga0210057, IMG submission 183968) | Groundwater microbial communities from aquifer - Crystal Geyser CG10_big_fil_rev_8/21/14_0.10 (SPAdes) (version 2) | ecosystem: Environmental > Aquatic > Deep subsurface > Groundwater ...
GCGATAGCGTGAAAGGTGCGGAGCTTAGTGCGTTTGATAAATGGTTGAATCGTTTCATCAAAGTAATAAATGGTTGGCACTTGATTAAACATAACAAGAGAGTGATTGCGGTTACTTTAGTTATTACGTTCGTGCAGATTATGCTTTCGACTTTAATGCTTTACTTGCAGTTCCTGACTTTTGGCGTGGAGATTTCTTTTGCGGCGGCGTTGTTTCTTTCTGCTATTGGGAATTTGGGGATTTTAATTGCGGTTACGCCGGGGAATTTGGGGGTGGGAGAAGCGATAACTGTGTTTTCGGCGGCGACAATTGGGATTACTCCGGCTGCTTCATTAAGTGCGGCTTTGCTTGGAAGGGCGGTTAGTTTAGTTGTGTTGTTTATCTTGGGTCCAATATTCAGTTATGTTTTGATGAAGAAAGGAAACAAAAAGCTTATAAACTAAAATGGACACGTGTAAAGTAATATGAACATATACAACATAAAATGGACAAGATTGCAGGCAGAGATATTCAGAATCTTAAGCATAAAAAGAGGAAGGAGTCTTAATCTTAGAGGAATAGCCAGACCCTTAGGAAAATCTCCTACTGCTGTCGCTAACGCATTAAAAGGACTAGAGAAAGAAAGCCTGATCAAAATAAAAAGAGAGAAAAATATTAGGCTATTGTCAATTGAACTTAATGAGAACAATCAGAAGGCAATTGATTTGAAAAGGGTTGAAAATTTAAAATTAGTCTATGAATCAGGACTTGCCGATTTTTTAAAAGACAGCTTTCCTGGAAATACAGTTATTCTTTTTGGCAGTTATTCAAGAGGGAACGACGTCTGGGCAGAAGAATCTGAAGGACACACATCGGATATTGATATTGCAATAGTTGGAACAAAGGGCAAAGAGACGGATTTAACAACTTTTAATAAGAAACTTGAAAGAACAATCATAATTAATTTTTATGCCTCTTTCAATGAAATACACAAACATTTGAAAGATAATATTTTGAACGGAATTTTGCTATCTGGGAGTGTAGATTTATGAAACTGCCAAAAGAATTTGAATATTATTTAGACAAAAAAATAATCAGAAAATCAACGCCGGATAATCCGAGAGCCGAATTTTTGAAGAAAGAATCTGCAACATCATTAGAGGGTTTGAGAGAAAGAATAAAAATAATCGGAATAAATGACAAGAATGCTAATTCGATAGTAAAAGATTGTTATGATATAATCATGGAAATCATAAGAGCAAAACTAATGCTGGAAGGCTATTTTTCTTCTGGGAATTTTGCACATGAAGCCGAAATATCTTATCTTAAAAAAATGGGATTTCCAGACAGTGAAGTTTCTTTAATTAATGAGTTAAGATACTTTAGAAATTCTGTAATGTACTATGGAAAGATTTTAGATAAAGAATATGCAGAAAAAGTGTATAATTTCCTGGAAAAATTTTTGGAGAAAGAAAAAAGAAGGGTGGTGGGGGATGAAAAATGAGGAAAACACTCAAAAGCACATTCTGGCAGTTAGTTGTAGTCTATACAATCTTAATCGCTTTAATTTCATTTAACTTGTTTTGGAAATACACTCTGCATTTTGAAATTCTGGCTTTAATTGTTGGGGTTTTAGGAGTTATTGCTGTTGGAAAAGAAGAGACTGATAAAAAGATAAACAAAAAGTTACATTATGCTTTATTGATAATTGGGGTTGTATTGATTATTGGATTAAGAGTTCTGCCTTACCTTAACAATTCAGTTCCTTTAGGATATGACGCTGGAATTTACAAATACGGGATTGAACAGTTTTCAGAAAATGGCTTTGGCGTTGAGAATTGGGTTAAAGGGGCGTTTGAGCCTGGATTTTTGTATTTGATGTTTGTGTTGGAGAATGTTTTTAGTTCAGAATTTATTTTGATTTGGTTGTTTATTCTATTTAGTTTGGTCTTGGGAATTAGTGTTTACTTTTGTGGGAAAGAGCATTTTGGGAAGAGGGCTGGAATTATTGCGTTTTTATTGTTTGCAGTTTCCGTGATTCAATTTAAAGTGTTTAGTTTTATGTATTACAAAAACGTTTTGGCTTTGGTTTTTATGCTTTGGGCGTTGGTGTTTTTGAATAGAGGTAAGAGAACTCGGTTTGTTATTTTGGGGGCGTTGGTGGGAATGATGCACAGAGCAACTTTCTTTATTTTTGGTTTGGCTTATTTAGGGTTTGTAGTTTATAATTGGAAAGAGTGGAAAGTCAGAGTTTTAGATGGAATTTTGATTTTGGTTTTAGTTGGAATTGGATATATTGGATTTTGGAGAACAAGCATCTTGCCTTTAATTTCCCCTGTTGCTGAATCATTTATTTCTCCTGGCAATTCTCCAGGAACTTTTGTTTCATTTTTTACTTATCAGTTTTCTACTTTGGCTTACCTGCCCTTTGCTTTAATCGGCTTGGGAAGTTTAGCTGTTAAGAAGAAATTTAATATGTTGTTTTTCTGGGCAGTTATTAATGCAGGAATTGTTTATTTCCAGTTTTTCTTTTTTAATCGTTTCATAATTCACTTAGATATTGCTTTAATTATTCTTGCTGGGCTTGGATTTAGTGTTCTGATTGAAAACAAAAAGAAATTAGGCAGTTTGATTTTAATTATTATGTTGATTTCAGCAGGATTTGTCGCAGTTAATGAATCGAGAAATGTTGGGCAGAGAATTGGGGAAGATGGATTGGAAATGATTAAGAATTTGAATAATGTAGAAGAAGATGCAAGAGTAATTGCTTTGTCAAGTGAATACAGCCCGTGGGTCTTGGGTTATAGCGAGAGAAGAACAATTGCTCCTGGGCTCTTTGAAGAGAATGTGTGGGATAAGAGAGAGTGGGAAAGATTTTGGGGAAGTAATAATGAAGAAGAGACAAGAGAACTAATGAAGAGATACGGGGGAGGAGATATTTATCTTTTTGCAGGAACCAAAACATTTAACAATCCTTGTTTTACGGTTTATATAGAGAATAACGGTTGGAGGACCTACAAATATGCCTGTTAAAGAAAATTGGAAGAAAGAATTTGAGAAATGGAGAGAAGAGAAGAGAAAGAAACTGAAAAAGGCAGAGGAATTTGTAGAAAAAATTGAGGAGCCGATTGAAGAAGTTGTTGAGAAGGTTGAAGAAGTTGAGAAAGAAGTTTACGACTATTTTACAGAACCAAAACACATTAAAATTTTGAAAATCATCGCTTTGTTAATTCCATTAGTTATTATCGGATATCTTATGGTGAACAATTTTCTTGTGGCTCAGGAATTTAATTATTTTTACGACATTGGTTCTGAAAGAGAGAATTATTTGACACCTGTTACAAGAGTTTCAGAGCAGACTGATGGCTACAGAGAAATGACGGGCGGATTAGTTTATTTTGATGTGCCGATTGCAAGAGGCAGTGAGAAAGTTAATATTAAAGTTAAGTTTAAAGATAATTTCCCAAAAGGCTGGACAATGAGTTTAGGGGCAAAAGACCAAGAAGTTTGGCACTACACGTACAATTCAATTTACAATCCAACATTAAACAATTTGGATGACTTTAACAAAATAGAAAATGTCTACCTGATTAATTCTGATAAATATTTAGTTCCTATTGAAGACTTAAAATATGAAAGAGATGCTATCGTGGCAGTGGACAAACCCTACGTTCCTCTTCCGAATATAATTTCAGATTATAAGGAAAAAGAAACAATTATTGATACCTCGTTAAGGGGGAAGCATACTTTCTACATTTATGCCTCTGGAGATTTGAAGGTTAATGTTAAGAAACAAGATATTAATTGGTATGAGGGTTCTGATGAACTGGAAATTGGACTTTATGATTTAGAAGACAATTTAATAGCTAATTTGACAATAGAAGATGATGTAATTATAGAAGTAAAAAACAAGGAAACTGCTAAGATTCAGGAAGGTGTCTTAAAAGCAGAAAATTTAGAAGATGGCGTTTACAAATTAGAGTTCGGAGATTTTGATGGATTGATTAGAGAAATTAAAATTAACACAAATAAAATCGTTGCTGAATCTGTCTTTTTGGCTGATAGTTCGTTATATAATGTCGAAATAAAACCTTCAAAATTATACTTTAAGTCTGCAAGAACAGGACAATTAAGATTAATTACATATCATTCTGCTGGAATTCAAAATATTAGTTATAAGGAGAATGGTGTGAATAAGACTTTTGATTTTTATCAGGAAGATGCTCCCTTGTATATGGATGTTAATGCCAAAAAGTATGAAATAATCTTTCCTAAAAATGATTTGATTGTGTCTGGTGTGCCTTATTTTGCATTTTCAGAAGAGAATTATTTTGAGCCATTCAAACAAAAAGTTGTAAAAATACAGAACGATATGGACTGGATTAAGAGCAATGTTGATTATTTAGTCACAGATTATAAAAAACCTACCGAAGAAGGAGAATGGTTAATTGCTGAGAAAGAATTTAATTTAGAAGGAGACAGTTTATTTGTTAAAGATAATAAGTTAAGTATCGTCTTTAATATTCCTCATTTATCAAATGAAGAATACTCAAATTATACAATCCCTGTTGATTGGATTGAGATTAAAGTTTACAAGCCGGGAGTTTTTTCATGACGAAATATTTGTTTAAAGGGCATAACGCTTCTTTGGTAAATTATTTGTTCCAGACGCTTTTAGTTACTTATCTTGTTTTGCTTTTAGTTGAACAAATCTGGTCTGGATTGGTGAGTGTTTATTTGAATCTGAATTATCTTTTGGTTGTTGTGATTGTTGCAGGAGTTCTAGATGTTTTCTCTGAACACTCACCAAAGAAAAAAGAGAAAGTTAGGAAATTAGATTATTGGTTTGTGGTAATTCTGGGAGTTTTAGGATTTGGAATTATTAAATTCAAAACTGGAGACTTGGGCTGGCTTTCATGGGTAATTTCTATAATTGCGGGAGTTTTGATAATTTTATTAAGCTTGCTTGTTTTGGAGGATGAAGATGAAAGATAAATGGCTTGCAGGCATCGGAAGTACTATCGTGGTTTTAGCAGTAATCAGTTTATCAATCGGAGGATTTAGTTCGTTGGGGATGTTGGAGGCGTTTAGAATTGTTTTTGGTTCGGCATATGTATTATTCTTGCCAGGATTTGTTCTTTCGTTTGTGTTTTTCCCGAAGACAAAAGAGTTCGATTCCAAAGATAAAGAAAAAGGAGCGATTGACTGGATTGAAAGAATTGCTTTGTCGTTTGCGTTGAGCATTGCAGTTGTTCCTCTTGCTGTATTTTATCTGAATTTGATTGGAGTTAAAATTAATTTGCTAAACAGTTTCTTGACTATTCTTGGGATTTTAATTATTTCTTCTGGATTAGTTTACTGGAGAAAGAAAAAATCATCTCGACACCCATCCACTTCAAAATGGGCGAAGCGCCAAAGAAATCCGAGCCGTATAAGACAGAGATAAATAAGTCAGGCACAACCCAAAAAACAAGAGAGATTCCGACAGCAGAAACCAAAATAGATAAACTTAGACTATACGATATCATAGTAAAGTATAAGCATATAGTGTACGACACCATCGTAAAGCTTAAAAACGCCTAATCTTTGTGTCTGTCATGGAAATAGAATCAGAACTTCACAAACAAAACCCCTGGTGGGACGGGAAATTTAAAGAAGAAAGCTATCCAAGAGATAAATACCTAAGAGAAATAAAAAATAATTTGAAATCTAAAGAGATATTAATTCTAACTGGATTAAGAAGAGTTGGTAAAACCACCATAATTAAACAAACAATCAAACAACTGCTTGATTCAGGAGCAAAACCAGAGGACATTTTTTTTGTCAGCATAGATGCTTTTAATTTGTTAGAATTCAGCATACATCAATTAGTAGAAGAATACAGAAAGATACACAAGAAAAATGCAGATGACTTTTTTTACGTTTTTCTGGATGAGGTTTCGTCAAGGGACAATTTTGCTCAGGAACTTAAGAGTCTTTACGACAATGAAAATATAAAGATAATCTGCTCGTCATCAGTTGCAACATTAATGAGAGATAAAAAGGCGAATTTGACAGGAAGAACAAGAACCATCGAAATTATGCCTTTGGATTTTCAGGAATTTTTAATGTTTAAGGAAGCAGAAATATCCAAAGCAGATAACGCAAAATTGGAAAGTTATTTTAAGGATTATCTTAAAATTGGAGGTATTCCTTACTATGTTCTTACTGAAGATAAGGATTACCTGAACGAATTAGTCGAAGGCGTAATTTACAAAGATATAATTGCTTATCACAGAATAACTGCTGAAAGAACAATTAAAGAGCTTTTTGTCTTGTTATGTCAGAGAGTTGGCAAACCGATGAGCTACAATAAAATATCTGAAATTCTAAAGATATCGGTTGACAGCGCAAAAAGATATGTCGGCTATTTTGAAAAAGCGTATCTTTTCTATGTGGTAGACAGATATGCAAAATCAATTAATGAACGGATAACTTCTCCCAAAAAAATTTATATTGGTGATGTTGGGATTAAAAACACAATAACAGGTTTCAAAGATCTTGGTGCCAGTTATGAAAACTTAGTCTTCTTGAAGATTAAAGACAGAACTCCTGCGTATTATTTGGAAAACTCAACAGAAATTGATTTTATTGTGAATGACCTCTTAATCGAAGCAAAATATAATAAAAAAATTGAGGAGCATCAAAAAAAGGTATTTGATTCTCTGAAGATTAAAAATAAAATAATTGCAGAAGGATATTCCTTTTTTATTAATAAATAACCTTACTCTATTTATTTCATCCGCTCCAGATACTTCGTTCCAGTCATTTTATTTGCCTCAACCGAATTTCATGTTTTAATAAGTTTATTTTAAACGGATGTCTCTAACCTCTCCTCCGAGCCAACAAATAATTCCTCGCCAACTGCAACCCGCTAATAAAAATCATCCTAACAATCCCCATAATTCATCATCCCCTTATACCTCCAAAGCAAAGAGCTCTTTGATTGTTGCACAGAAATTGTTTATTAATTGGCTTGCATATTTAGAGTGAAGAATTATTTCTGCATCGGGATTATTGGCAACCATGGTTATTAGTCTTGAGATTCTATCTTGGAAGAGGAAACATCCCTCTCAACATTAGTCTTTTTTCTTCTGGAACTTACATAAATCTTCGTCCCGATAATTAAAACAATAAACACAACAGGAATAAAATTAAGGAAGTCAATTCCCGATTGCTCTTCATTAACCGCGCTCCCAGTTATTGTGGGAGTCTTTTCCTGAAGATCACCTTTTATTTCCTCAAATTCTAAAGTTTCCTTAGCAGTTTCTTCTTCGGTTTCTTTAATTCCGATTGTTGTTATTCTCGCGCCCGCGCCCGCGCCGTTGTTTGAACTACCACCGCCAGAATTTCCACCCGCGACCTCATTAGCAGGCTCTTCTATGACGACAACAAATATTTTGCTACCGACTTGCTCCTCTTCATCTTCAAGTGTAAAAATCAGCTCTCCGGAATATTCTCCAACAATTTCTCCATCAATGCAGACTTCAATCCCCACGCTTTCCTCAAAGTTAACAATACCGTCAAGATATGAAACAAACAACCCAAGTTCTTCAGCGGTTTTGTTTTCCTCCCATCTCTCTCCAACTAAAATATCTCCGATATAATTTTCGTCTGAAACTTCAATAGCTTGGCACAATTCTTCTTCGGAATTTTGAACAAATGTCAGACTAGAGGGGGAAAACTCTAAGCTAGAAACAAAGCCGATAGAAAGAGATACTACCAATATCAAAACAATCAATGTCTTCATTATTTCTTCATGCCACAGTTTTATTTAAAGTTTTCCAGAATTCTCGTTTGCCCTGTTTCCGAATTCTTTAAATAAACAAAACTAACTAAAACATTATGGCTTGCAAGAAAAAACTGCTTGCGATAAGAACACCGGAATGGACTTTTATAGGGCTCCCCGATGAAAAAGGAAACGGGCTAAGAGAGTATAAGACAATCAAAACTTCAAAGCTTCCTCCGCAATCACCCAGAGAAAGCTATGCTCGGGAGGTAAGTAATTTCTACCGTTCCAAACCAAAACCTATAGACAACCAAATCGTCTTCCAACCATTTCCGAAATCTTCTGATATTTTTTCTCTTTTCAAAAGTTAATATGAGCTATGTAAAAATTTAATTATCAAAAGTTTCCGAGAAATTTGCCCATGGAAAATTTCCTAATCTCTAATGTCCTTTATTGAGAAAGTGATAATTAAGGACTTCCGACTTTCTAACACTCTTTAAATTGCCAAAATTTAAATACCCAAAATTTCTAACCACTCCATGAAGAGAAGCTCACGTCGTTGGAAGAAAAAACGCCAGATGCGTTGGCGCTGGCAGAGGAAGAGGTTGAGAAAAGAAAAACGCAAGAGAAAACTACACAGAGAGCGAAGTAAATAATTAATTTAATATCTTGATTGGAAATGCGGCAGAAAAGTATTAAAAAATTCTTAAGGCTACATAAAAGATGGGAAAACGAGAAGAACTAACACAACAATATTTATAACATCCCTATTACAAATAAACCAGAGGAGAGTTTTATGCAAACTAATATTTGGACAGAAAGATACAGGCCTGTAAGATTTGAGCAGATGGTCGGTCAGCACGAAATTATCAGGCGCGTCCATTCGCTCGTTCAGGCAATGAACATCCCGCATTTCCTATTCGCGGGTCCGGCAGGAACAGGAAAATCAACGCTTGCTTTGATAACGGTAAGGGAACTCTTCAAAGAAAAATGGAGGGAGAACTATCTTGAGTTAAATGCCTCAGACGAAAGAGGAATTGATGTCGTAAGACAAAAAGTCAAGGACTTCGCGAGAACAAAAGCTCTGGAGAACATTCCTTTCAAAGTCATCTTCCTTGACGAAGCCGACGCCCTGACAAACGAAGCCCAAAACGCCCTGAGGAGAACGATGGAAAACTACTCAAACACCTGCCGTTTCATTCTTTCATGCAATTATTCTTCAAGAATCATTGACCCAATTCAATCAAGATGCGTCGTCTTCCGTTTCAGACTTCTTGAAAAAAAAGATATCATAAAAATAATTAAGGAGATAGGGACAAAAGAAAATCTGAAAATTAACGAGGACGCTCTGGAAATTCTCTACGAATCATCCGAAGGCGACTGCAGAAGAGCAATCAATCTCCTTCAGGCAACCGCTTCAATCTCGCCCGACATAAGTCAGGAAATGATCCGCATGATTTCCTCTTCGGCAAAACCCACTGACATCAAAATCGTCCTTGATTATGCTCTTGTTGGCGACTTTCTTTCTGCAAGAGACAAGCTTCTGGACGTCATGTTGAAAGAAAGTGTAGCAGGAACCGATGTGATAAAGGCAATACAAAAAGAAATTTGGAAACTTCAGATAGAACCTGAAATAAAAGTCCGCCTGACAGAAAAAACCGGCGAAACGGAGTTCAGGATGATTGAAGGCTCGGATGAGTTTGTACAATTGCAGGCACTTTTGGCAAGTTTTGTTTTGGCTGGGCAGGGCAAGTCTTAGCCACAGCCAACCAGATTATTTTCTTTTCCTAAAACCCAAAAACTGAAGCGCAAACGATTAGTTTAATTAGCAGGTTTAATGATGCCGACAATTATCTAAAGTGCGACTTCTCCGAAGATAATATTAAGATAAAACAGACGATACGGGGAGAGCAACAAACAATTGCTTATGTTAATGAAAGGACTAACATGGGAGAATCTGCAAAGCTCAGCACAATAGTAAAGTGGGATAGTATCGAGTGTTTAGTAAACGACGTTGTTTTTACAGAATACAATCTGGTAGACTACCGGTTAGCAGAGGGTGGAATAGGTTTGGCATCTTGGGGCCCAAAGATTGGTAAATCTAATTTAGTTGTTGACAAAGTTATAGTAAATGTTACAAAATAATAACATCCAGAGATTTAGGTTAAATACTACGCTAAATAAAACATAGAGAATAACATTATTTAAATAACCAGCCCCCCATTTCTTCCAAAAGATAAAATGACCCTCTCCGAAAAATACCGCGCAAAAAAATACTTTGAATTTGTTGGGCAGGAAAACGCAATCCGCGAAGTAAAGTCATTTCTGCAGAATTTTCCGAAGAAAAAAGCCCTGCTTCTATTCGGTCCGGCAGGCACGGGAAAAACTTCTCTCGCCCTGACAACTGCACACGAAGCCCAGTTTGAAATTCTGGAACTAAACGCCTCTGACTTGAGAAACCGCCTTTCGCTTGAACAAAAATTAGCTCCGGCAACTCTGCAAAAATCGCTTTTCAACAAAAGCAAAATAATTCTGATGGACGAAGTTGACGGTGTTACTGGAACTGACCGAGGTGGAATCGCGGAACTCGTTACTCTGATTAACTCAACAAAATATCCTATTATAATGACCTGCAACGATGTCTGGCAATCAAAGCTCTCACCTCTAAGACAGAAGTCAAAACTCGTTGAAATGAAAAAAATAAATCTAGGTGATATAATTTCTCTCCTGCTAAAAATCGCAGAAAAGGAAAACCTGAATAAATCTCCGCAGTTCCTGAAACAAATTGCGATAAAATCACAGGGAGATTTAAGGGCGGCAATCAACGACTTAGAGTCTTACTCATTAGTTTCTGATTTAAATGTTGACATTATGGAAAAGCGCGATGTTCAGGAAAACATTTTTAATATTTTAAGAAGGTTATTCAAAGAACGCTCTGACTTCCTGCACCTGTTTGACAATTCTGAACTTTCTTTAGACCAGATATTATTATGGATTGAAGAAAACATCCCGAAAGAATATGCGAACGAAGCTCTCGCGAAAGCCTACCAGGCTCTCGGCAACGCGGACTTGTTCAGAGGAAGAATTTACAAAAACCAATCCTGGCGTTTCCTGATTTACCAGAACGTTTTCCAATCCGCCGGAGTTTCCTATGCTAAAAAAGGAACGAGAGAAGGTTTTACCCGCTACGAAAAACCAAAACGAATTTTGAAAATCTGGCTGAATAATCAAAAGATAGCGAAGAAAAAAACGATTGCGAAAAAATATGCGCGTCTTGTCCACTGCTCAACGAAACGCGCCATGAGAGACTTCACTTTAATCGCTCCGATAATAAAACAGGAAGACGTGCAAAAAAAACTCAAGCTTTCCGATGAGGAAATCGCTTATGTTAATATGCTTTAAGAAGATTTGAACCGTTGCGATTAATGACTTCGCTCCGATGACTTCAACAGGGCATGATGTTTTTTGTATATGCTCACCCCGCGATTTATCGGATATGGAAAAAATGCCAGAAGAGGATTATGTAATAATCAACAACCTAGATTTCTAACTTCGGCTCAGGTCAGAGATATCTTTGCCTTTGATATAATGTTTTAATAGAAAACTTGAGCAATCATGAAATCCTAGCGAGGATATGGGGAGATTTGTCCGGATATTAGTCCTTATGTCGGGGACTCTTTATTTAGAAACTGCCCTGTCAAAAAGCTCGCCAACCTTATCCCAATTTATAACATTGAAAAACGCTTCAACGTAATCCGGTCTCCTGTTCTGATACTTTAGGTAATAAGCGTGCTCCCAAACATCCAATCCCAAAACAGGAAAAGCACCGTTAGAAATAGGAGAATCCTGATTCGGCGTGGAAACAATTTCTAATTTTTCCTCGGCATTCACTACCAGCCAAACCCAGCCCGAACCGAATCTCTTAGCCGCCGCCTCCGAAAACTTTTTTTTAAATTCATCAAAATCTCCAAAGGCAGAGTTTATTGCTTTCGCGACGCTTCCCCCAAATTCTTTTTTATCTCCCGACATAATCTGCCAGAACAAACTATGGTTCACATGTCCTCCGCCGTTATTTCTAATAACGCCCCTCACATTTTCTGGCAAGGCTTCCAAATCGGAAAGTAACTCCTCTGCACTTTTCCCGCTAAACTCCGGTGCCTTCTCCAAAGCCGCATTTAGATTGTTAACATAACCCTGATGGTGCTTCGTGTAGTGAATTTCCATCGTCTTAGCATCTATATGCGGCTCAAGTGCGTCATAATCATACGGTAGTTTTGGCAGTTCGTGTTTCATTTTGTTTAAACGGAAATTATTTCTCATGCGATTGAACATAAACATTTGAAAAGTCTTCCTCGACCCCCTCGTACGCAGAAACCGAACGGTGTATCTCCCCTTTAGGAATTTTTCCGAGAGAATGTAAAATTGTCCTGCCTTTTACTATTATAACTCTGTAATCCCCTTCACGCAAATCTTCAATTCTTGTTTTAGTTCCTCCAGTTCTTTGAACTAAATCGCCGACCAAATTCACATAAGGATTTCTTTCTTCATTTTCTTTTTTTTCAACATTGCATTCAAACAATAAACCTTGAAGTCCATTATCAGCCATATCAGATTCTAACATGCTTCCTTTAAAAAATTTGTTGTTATAAAAAACTACTGTAGTTTACAATTATTAATTCGTTTCTCTAAACCTACAATAATTATAATAAATCCTATTCATATCTTCGGGGTATAGCTCTGAACATTATAAAACAGACAAGATAAATCAGTAAATAGGATATACAAATAAGCATTATTCTGCACATAAACGTGCGAACTAATTTTTGTATACTAGGGTTATAAAAAACTACTAAGCTCTGAGCTGGTCAAAAATCTGCTTGAAATTGTCGTAAGGCAAAGCACCAGACAAACCAGTTCCCTCGCCGTTTTCGTCAAGGATTACAAAATAAGGCGTTCCGGTTCCGCCGGCAGCCGTTCCGTCCTGAATGTCTCCTAGCACCTCATCGGCAAACCTTCCTGAAGCTAGACAGCCGCCTATATCATAACCTAAATCCGAAGCCCATCCTTCCAGCAATTCTGCAGTCAACTCTCTTCCGTTAACAAAATTTTCAAATATATAATCATGAAATTCAAAATACGCTCCGTCGCTTTTGGCTATGTCACGGACACATTCAGCTGCTTCGGCGGCTCTGCATGCGCCGGGATGCAACTGGCTTCCTAAATTTGGATTGCAGGCAGTATCAAGAGGCATATCTCTGTAAACTAACTTGACTTTTCCCGTATCGATATATTCTCTCTTTATTTCCGGCAGGGTGTTCTCCCAAAAACTATGACAGAAGACACAACCGTAGTCACTGAACTCAATCAAGGTTATCGGTGCGTCGGCATTTCCTAAAACCGGGTCGTCGTCCGCGTCCGCTTGTGCAGTCGTTCTGCCAGAGGCAGAACCTCCGTTCCCAACTTCAGAGGGAGACGTTGAGCCGATTGGAATCAGACTGCTGACCAAAAACTCGCCGTCTAAAGTTACATAAACCGGAACTTCCTGCCCCTGATAGCTCAAAACAATGTTGTATAGTTCGCCTTCTCTGTCAGCGGAGATTAAAGTAGCGGAACCTTGTCCTTGCGAGTTAACAAAATCAACTACTTTCTGTCCTGCTTTTTCTGCACCCACTCCTCCGCTCCCAGTGTTTAATAATGCAATAAAAACAATCGCCAAAACAAGACTGACAAAAAACCAAGGGTTTTTTTTCAAAGCACCAAGCCACTTTCCAATCGGAAGCTCTATAACATCGTTTCTCTTCTCAACAACTCTCAAATCACTTTCACTCATGTCCAATCCCACAAAACACAATTTAAAAAACTTTTGTTAGACGAGAGTGTTAAGATCTAGGGAGTTGGGTGGTTATGCAAAAATGCAATTAGCAAATGTTGCCGAGAAATCAGCGATTAAAGACTCTGACTTTCTAACACTTGTTTTATTTTCTGTCTTGCGTGAAGTAAGAAATTCTTTCAGGACTTGTCAGTCCGCCATCGTCCACAGCAGGTCCGCATCTTACACTATCTCCAAATTCAAAACCTCTCTGTTTTCCTACCAAACCCGCATGCTTTCCTGCTCTTAAATCATCATAATATCTCTCTTTATATCTCATTAGGTATCTTCCAATCTCCCCCCGAGTATTTCTAAAACCGACAATTTTTTTCAACGCGGTATTAATATCGATTAATGTAAGATTTATAGAACCGACCGGCAGTTTCTTAATCCTAGTAACACCGAGCTTTTTCAATAGCTCTAACTTATGCTCCAAATTAAAAGGAGTAACAGAAGGATTCAATTTGCCGGCTTCTTGCTTTAGTCCGTTCATCAAGTTGTAATACAGAACAATCGAGTAATCCTCTCGCAAGTACATGTATTTTGTAATGTCATCAAGATTATAAATTCTATTATATTACACTGAATAAATGACAACACTAGTTGGAATTAAAGCAAACGAAGGTCGCGAAGGAGTGGTAATCGCTTCTGACTATCAAGTCTCGGAAGAGGATGGAAGAGGATACTTAATTTCAAAGAGTCCAAGGTCTAAAATTGATGCCGGACCATTTTGGGCAATGGCTCATGCGGGAGGAGATGCCCTCCCAGTCAGAGAATTTTATAAATTTCTGAAGGGAAATAAAGGAAACAATCCCAACAAGAAGAAAGCAAGGTCAACCATCCTAAGTGCAATTGACGACCTCCATTTCCCCGAAGTTGTAGAACTCAATACGAAATTGAGCGCAAAGGGAAATGAGGAAGACGCGGTTTCTTTTCTTCTGGCTATTAATGATCCGGAGTTAAATCTTTATCTGGTGGATTCATATGGAAATATCAAGGGTCCAAATGATGAATCGGACTTTGACTATATATGTTTGGGAAGTGGTGGTGAAAAAGCCGAAAATTACATCAAAGATTTGTTAGCACAGGAAAAAATTGATAGAGACGAGATATCTCTCAAAGAGGCCATCTATGTCGCAAGAGGTGCAATCGGCGCGGCAGAAACAGAAGCAGGAACCGGAATGGGTTTTAATTTAGTTGTTCTGGTTAAAGGAGAAATCGGGGAGTATGGAAAAGAAATGCGGAGTGAATTGAGAAAAACAGAAGAGGCAAGTCTAGAGAAGATTGTTAAGCATTATGTGGAAACAAGCTAGTCAAAATAACAACCCAACATTTAATAATTATCATCACCACAGAATCAAATGCCATACGAAATAATAATTGGTCGGGACTCTACCGATAAAAAAAGATTTGAAAACAAAGGCCTCGTTCATCTTGGAAGGGGCTATGTAAAAATGGGAAACCTAACTTCCCTATCAAACAAAATTCTCATGGACATCGTCCGTTCTCATGTCATTTTAGTTGCGGGAAAAAGAGGTTCAGGAAAGTCTTACACTTTGGGTGCGCTGGCAGAAGGTCTGGCTGACTTGCAGGACGAAGCAAAACGAAATGTCGCATCTCTAATCTTTGACACGATGGGAATTTTTTGGACGATGAAATATCCAAACGAAAAAGACAAGCAACTTTTAAGAGAATGGAACATGGAAACAAAAAATCTTCCTGTAAAAGTTTTTATCCCGTTCGGAAAGGAAGAAGAATACATGAAAAAACAAATCCCTTTTGACGAAACTTTCGCCCTCAAACCATCAGAGCTAAAATCTGAAGACTGGGTTACTTTGTTCGGTCTTGAAATGACTTCTAACTCCGGGGTGCTAATTCAGAGGGCAATCGCAAAACTTCAGAACAAAGAATCTTTCATAATAAATGATATCCAAAAAGAAATAGAACAAGACGACAGGGCGAGCAAAGAAACGAAAGACGTCGCTTTCTCTCTATTCTCTGCGGCAAATAACTGGGGTGTTTTCTCCAGAACTGAAGGAGGAACAGAAATTTCTGATTTGATAACTGCCGGAACAACGACAGTTTTGGACGTCTCAGTTTACAGTTCAATTGGGGCTTTCAATGTCCGTGCTTTAGTAATTTCTCTAATTTCAAGAAAACTTTTCACATCAAGAATGGACTCAAGAAAAAAAGAAGAGCTGGAAGATTTAAGGCACGGACAAGATTATCTTTCTTTCAAAGGCGAGAGAAAAGAACCGCTTGTCTGGATTTTTATTGATGAAGCTCACGAGTTCTTGCCGAGAACGGGCAAGACTCCTGCAACTGATGCTCTCGTTCAGCTTCTCCGGGAGGGCAGACAGCCGGGAATCTCTCTTGTTTTGGCGACGCAACAGCCCGGACAAATCCATAAAGATGTGATGACTCAATCTGATATCGTCATCGCACACAGAATAACTGCAAAGCCGGACATTGACGCCCTGAACGAAATAATGCAAACCTACTTGTTGAAAAACATAAGGCAACAAATTGACGACCTTCCTGCTCTAAAAGGCTCTGCGATAATTCTGGACGATAACTCGGAAAGAATCTACCCGATTCGCGTCCGCCCGCGTCTTACCTGGCACGGTGGCGAGGCGCCCGCGGCTGTTAAAGCGGAAGTGCAGTTTTAATTTTTATGAATGGGGTGGAGAACTTAAATTTCGGACAGAGCAAAAAAATGCGAGCGTGTCTAATAAATAAGTTCTTTTAACTATCAATCACCCCTTAATAAAAAGAGGTGATTGAAAATGTTACATAGATGGTGTAATGAAATCTTTGATATAAATCTTGTGCTTTCTGAAATGGAGA
>Ga0210057_1005382_pt1 | contig 16463 bp, 14 predicted proteins | sample CryGeyCG2114_010_2_FD_183968 | JGI IMG/M metagenome (GOLD analysis project Ga0210057, IMG submission 183968) | Groundwater microbial communities from aquifer - Crystal Geyser CG10_big_fil_rev_8/21/14_0.10 (SPAdes) (version 2) | ecosystem: Environmental > Aquatic > Deep subsurface > Groundwater ...
TCACACACGTGAAGAAGAAAGTGGGGCTGCATGGAGGTCTGAGAATCCATCAGAAACAACCGATGATTGAGGAGTTCCTACGAGGCGAGTGATCTGTGTTTCAGCCTGCAAAAATGTCCACTTTACCAAAAATACTTTCGGTACGTAAGATCCTGAGTTCTTTATCAAAGGGACAAATTGTTCTTTTGTTTCTTATGTGGAATACTTGTAGGTTGCATCCTTATATCCCTGTATCCTTAGTAGTCAAACAATTCTTCGGAGGCAAAAAACCTCTTAATTTCTACCTCTGCTGCTTCTGCGCTATCGGAAGCATGTGCGATGTTACACATTTTATTCTTGCCTTCCTCCTTACTCCCCCACTGCTCGCGAATGGTTCCGGGAGGTGCCTGCAGACAATCGGTAACACCGAGCATGCCGCGCATTTTTTCAATAATACCCTCCCCCTCGAGTACGAGTGCAATAACGGGTGTGCTTTTCATAAATTCCTCGACATCGGGGTAGAAAGGAAATTTGGCGATGTGCGCGTAATGTTCAGCAAGAATCTCCGGTGTGAGCTGGGTCATTTTGCAACCGCGAATGGTGAACCCGGCCTCTTCAAAGCGTGCTATGACCTTACCGCAGAGCTTTTGGCTCACGGCATCGGGCTTGAGGAGAATGAGGGTGCGTTCCATACTGTGGCGACATGGTAGTGAAAACTGCGACGAAGACAAAACAGAAACAGAAAAAAATGGTCTGAAGTAGTGCCGGGGAATGGCACAGGATACTTCGGGCCGTGTCGTAAGACGCCCTCTCTTCGATTGGGTCCTAGCATTCGCAAGACCTGTAAGCCAAAACTTTTCACCAACGAAAGACTTAGAGTAAGGAGAGAGGAGGAGAAGTATAAAACTTGCGTACGGAACCGGCAATCTATCCGATCAATTTTTCCAATGCACCCGCGTTGTCTTCTTTCCCTATAACAACCAACCGGAAGTTCTCTGCTGTAAGCAAGCGTGCAGCAAGCACATTGACTTGCTCCTTTGTGACCGCATCAAATTTCTGGAGATACGCATCGGTATCAAACATGTTGGGATACAGAAGCTTCTGCTTACCAAAGAAATGCGCCCGCTCTTCACTATCTTCCAAAGAGAGGGTGAACTTTCCACGCAGGAAGTCCTTGGCACGCTGCAGTTCATCCTCCAAAATTCCCTCTTTGGCACACGTAAGGTACTCCTGCACAATAAGCGATATGGCTTCGTGCAGGCGCGACTGGTCCACACCCGCCCGGGTGGAAAGTGACCCGGCGTCGAGGTAGCTGTCTGTATCGGATGAGATGTAGTAACAGAGCCCCTTGGCTTCGCGGATGTTGAGGAACATACGGGAACTCATGTTGCCTCCAAGAATAATGGCCAACAACTTTGCTGCACAGTGATCCGCATCCAGTGCGCTTACAGAGGGCACACCGAGAACCAGATGTGACTGCTCCGTTTTCTTGGAACGCAGAAACACTTTCTCTGCTCCATACGACTCCAGTGGAAGAAATTCCCGCTTCTTTGCGCCATGCATAGCTCCAAAGAACTGCTGCGAAAGTTCCATGGACCGTGAATGGTCAATGTTACCGGCAAATACGGCAACACAGTTATCGGGGGTGTAGAAACTTTCCTTGTGTAACTGAAAATCATTCTGTTTTACACGGAGTATCACCTTTTCCTGACCTATGGTATCCCATCCAAGAGGGTGATTGCCAAAGAGGAGTTCTTCAAAATCCCAACCTGCCCGGTACATGGGCGTATCCTGATACATACGCTCCTCTTCTATAATGACGCCCCGCTCCTTCTCAATTTCTTCCTGGGGAAAGGCAGCATGCAGAAGCATGTCGCTGAGTACATCGCAGGCAAGCTCGGTGTGCTCTGCAGCCACTTTAACATAGTAGCCTGCATATTCTTTTCCGGTAAAAGCATTAAAGTCTCCTCCTCTGCCGTCTATAGCCATGCTCACCTCTTTGGTACTGGCATACTTCTTGCCCCCTTTAAAGAACATATGTTCTAAAAAGTGACTGATGCCACGCTCACTTTCCTCTTCGTACCGGGAACCGGCGCCCGCAAACACCAAAACCGTGACAGAATCCGCTCCTTTGGCAGTTGCAGTAAGTACAGGAAGGCCGGAAGAAAGAGTATCGACTTCGTACATTGCCCCAAGTGTAAACGAGAAATGGCTCATTGATAATGGATAATTGATAGAGAACTGTTTCGTTTCTTGCATGGCGGTTTATCAACTATCAATCCTATGAATAACTGCAGCTTATCCTTGACCCCCCTATAACACTTTCTATACCCTAGCTCGGCTATGCAAGGAAAGACCAAATGGCGCAAACGGCTGAGAACACACGGATTCCTCAAACGCATGAAGACCCGCACAGGTCAGCGTGTTCTGTCGCGTCGCCGCACCAGAGGACGCGCGAAATTGACGGTGCAGAGAGTAGGACAGAAATAGTGTGTAGCTTCACTAGTGTGATTAGCTTAGTTAGCTGAATTAGCTTCTGATTTTTGTCATTGTTCCTTACATCATTTTTCTCTCCGCAAGGAAGAAGACAAACCCTAATCAAGCTAATCTCGCTAGGGAAGCTAGTGCAGCTAGTCTCGCTGATTCCCTTTGGGGAGGCATCCCTGTAGGATAGGAAAGATGATTAAGCATCTGCAGAAACTGACGGCAGTTCTCTTCTTCTCTCTCGGAAGCACCTTTTTTGCTTCCTATCTTCTGCTGCAAAACGGACTCTCTGCCCCGTGGCCGGAGTGGTGGTTAAGTGTGGCGGATTTACCCATGATTCTCTGTGCGCTGCTCTACGGAGGAAGCAGTCTGTACCTCAGCGTGGCGATACCGAAGAAGAAATCTATAGGACTGGCACTTTGTATAGGAATTCCCCTTGCAGCACTGTTTCTGTTTTGTGTGGTACTGAATTACTGGGAAGTGTTTGGATTCCCCGGCGAGGCTGTGAGATAAGACCGGTGAATGTTACTGGTTACTGGTTACTCATTCTGATTCTATGAATGTAACAAGAAACGAGAAACGAGTAACCAGTAACACAGAACAGCTATTACACCTGCTGCCCTCTCCACTCCACTTCTTCGATCCCAACATGCTTGTTTACAAAACGTGCTGCAAGGAAAAGGTAATCACTTAATCGATTCAGGTACACACGCACAGATTCATTCACCTCTTCAAACTCTGCCAGCGCTACCACACACCTCTCTGCACGGCGACACACGGTGCGTGCCTGATGCAACAGAGCTCCGGCAGATGAACCTCCCGGAAGAATAAATACAGTGAGAGAAGAAAGTTGCTCTTCCAGGGCAACACCCTGTTTTTCCAGTTGCTGAATAACGGATGGTTCCAGACGATCAATTTGCGCCGCACTTTCCGGAGGCGTCGCAAGATCTGACCCGATGCAAAAAAGCGTATTCTGGATGGAGGAGAGTATGCTCGCTACTGCTTCCGGCAGTGTGTGATTTGCCAATACCACACCCAGTACAGCATTGAGTTCATCTACCGTTCCCACCGCATGTATGCGGTCCGACTCTTTGGAAACACGCTTCCCACCAAAGAGCCCTGTTGTACCTTTGTCGCCGGTTTTTGTGGAGAGAGAAGGACGTCCCATGAGGGAGAAAGTATAGCATATTGGATCGGGGTCGGGTTCGTACTTCTTTTATTCCTTATGATTCTTTGAATTTGCTCATAGCTAAAAGCTGTCAGCTATAAGCTTTTAGGAAGCAACAAAGGTCGCAAGGATCAAATCCTAAAGAAAGAGCCCGAGCCCTATCACCCAAACACTGCTACAACCTTCCCATGTTCCTTCTTCGCCTCTTCTTCGGTAAGCGTACGATCCGGTGCCCGGTAGGTACAGCGGAATGTGAGCTTGTACGTACTCTCGCCTTCCTTCCCATATAAATCGGCAACTTCTATATGCTCCAAAAGCGCAGATGCCTTTCGCGCTTGCGAAAATGCATCATGCAGAACGCGCTGATGGTCAAAAGGCACTGTTTCGTCATACACCACCGCAGGGAACTGTGAAATGCCGGACGCGATGGTGGGAGCGGAGACCTGCTCCAGGAGTGCTGTAAGATTCAGCAGAGTCACAGCGGTGCCTGCAGGCAAATCGAAACGGGTAGCAATGGTGGGATGCAAGGCAAAGAGACTACCTACCTCTGCATCACCAACAGAAAGAATTGCGCTGCGCCCCGGGTGCTGAGCAGCGTCTGTATGCCTGGCCTGTGCGAGCGAAAGCTGAAATCCTGCCACAGAAAATGCCAGTGCAAGATCCTGTTTTAGCACAAAGAAGCTGGATGCCTTCAGATCAGAAACATGCCGATGTGCACACAGAATACCAAGGGAGAGAAAGCTCTCGTTATGGGAAAGAAATACATTTCCCTGATGGAATGTGCGAAGCACATCATCCACATGCCGCATCTGCTCCGAGGCATACTCCAGAAGCCGGGGGAGCAAGCTCGGCTGCACCAAGCTCAACTCTTCTCCTAAAGGATTTTCTATCTCCACAGCTTTGGTGGGATCCATACCACACCGGGTGAGAAGTTCCGGCCCAAGGAGGGAAAGAGGAAGGAATTCGGAATACTGAGATTCTTTAAGAGAGCGGCGCACCTGCTGTAACCGATGGTCCCGTGCAGGAAGATCTATGGATTCGTGTGGCATGACCGTGTCGATGTTATTAAACCCGTACAAACGCCCAATTTCCTCCGCCAAATCATGAGGGCCACGAATATCTCCCAGACGGTGGAGTGGCGTCTGGACAGTCATCTCTCCCTTTTTCTCTTTCACAGAGAACTCCAGCTTTGTGAGGTAATCCACCATCTGTTTTACAGGGATATCCGTACCGAGCAGACCATTGATGTACTCATCGGAACACGTAATTTTCCGTGGCGTACCATCCTCCCCCCAACTGTCCATAGCAGAAACTATGCGAGCACCGGGAACAAGTTCCAGAAAGAGTTCTACTGCTCTGTAAAATCCCTGCTGCACAATAACGTGGGGAATGCCTTTTTCGTATACCGTAGAAGCATCTGTTCTGTGTCCCGTTCCAATAATAGTCTGACGAACAGAAACCGGATCTATGCTCGCACTGTGCAGAAAAATCCGTCTGGTTCCCTCTTTTGTAGAACTGCGTAAGCCTCCCATAATCCCCAGAAGATCAAAAATACCCTCATCATCACTAATAATGATGGACCTCTCGGGTAGGGCACGTTCTACCGCGTCGAGCGTCACAATGCGTTCACCTTTCTTGCTGCCCCGCATATGAATATCTCCCTTCAGATCATCAGCATCAAAACTATGCAGAGGCATACCAATTTCCATTGTCACATAGTTGGTAATATCAACCGGCAAACTCACTGAGCGCCACCCCGTTGCCTCCAGCCGCCTTATCATCCACTCCGGCGTTGTACCCACATCATCTATTTCCAGAAGACATGCACAATAACGGCTTACAAGTGACTTATCTTCAACACGAATTTTGAATGGGAGTGCTTCCTGTGGAAAGGCAGGAGCTTTATATACCGGCTTTGCCTTCCACTGGGCCACCCCTATTGCCACCAGTTCTCTGGCAAAACCAACATGGGAAAAGAGGTCTGCACGATGCGTAATAGCATGATTATCAATGTAAAACACCGTGTCGGAAAATCCGCAATATTCCCGGAGGGACTTCCCCACAGGAGCTTTTTCTCCCAGGTCCACAATAGGATGTTCACCTCCACTGGAGTCGGGTGGATACAGAGATTCCATTTCCAGCTCTTCTGCGGCGCAAATCATTCCCTCACTTGTTTCCCCCCGAATTTGTACGGTTTCCAGAGTGGCCATTTCCTCCCCATGCCATTTAACCGTTGCTCCCACATGCGCAAATGCAACACACATGCCCTCCCGTAAATTCGTACCACCACACACTACCCTCTTTTTGCCCTTATCTGTTTGTACTGTGCACACAGAAAGACGATCGGCATTGGGGTGTTTTGCGATGGAAAGAACGTTGCCTACGCAGCAGTGCTCTAATAGCGCACCCTGCTGCTCTACTGCATCTACCTCCGCAATATGTGCGGTAATGACCTCCGCAATTTTCTGCGGATCCTTTTCTTTGAATGTCACGAATGCCGAAAGCCAATCGAGAGAAAGCTTCATAACAGCCGCAGCATACATCACCAATGCAAAAGGACGGAATGAGAAAATCGCAAAACCGGAAGAAACGTGATACTGTGGGCATACTCTTCCCTTTTTATTCTATGTCCAAAAAAAGTAAGACAGGCAGTGCACTTTCTCTCTACGGCGTTGTGAACTGGACTGTGTGCCTTATTCTGTTTGTCGTCATGCTCATTTCGCTGAAAGGAGCATACATTCTGCATGCAGAACTTGGCCGCATAGCCTTTGGTAGTTCCAACTCGTCATTCTCCCTGCTGGCTGCAGCTATTTGTACCGCACTCTGGAGCAAGTCTCTGCGTCGCTGCATGTGTTGCTGCGGAGAAAAGAAGTGAAGCTCCACGCCCTTACGGGCATGGCATCTTCCTCACTTCGCTGCTCTGCAGCGCGAAACCCTGTACCGAACGCTCTATAAATTGAGGAGGAACCAACGAACCATTCATTCCCGGCCTAACGGCCGGGGCGTTCTGGTACACGGGTAAATAAGGACGTATGAGTTGAAAAATCGTGAAATATATCTCGGATTTCAAGCCGCGGTAGTTTACTATCTCCTCTGCAAACGGAGGGATGGCCGACCCCACAGTAACTGCTTCGCAGTACTGTAGGGCAAAGTGGTCGTCTCACTGAATCATTTCTATTATCATGCATATACGGAGGGATGGCCGAGTGGTCGATGGCGCACGCTTGGAGTGCGTGTAACCTCGCAAGAGGTTCCAGGGTTCGAATCCCTGTCCCTCCGCCAAAGTTGAATTCGAGATGAACAAGGAATCCTGAGCTTGTTGAAGGACAACGAAGCAAATCGCAAGATACTGTGTGCCGGGACGTTCGCCATAGCGAACGGAGCAGTACTATACTCACAAAGAGGATTGCTAGATTTGAAACAAGCCCGAGCCCAAACCCGATATGCCCACAGCTCTCATCGTCCACGGCATGTACGGTCACCCCGGAGAAAACTGGTTTCCGTGGCTAAAAACGGAATTGGAAGGAAAGGGATGGAGAGTGCATATTCCTCAATTTCCTACAAAAGATGATCTGAATCCGGAGGATTGGTGGAGTGCACTTGCACCGTATGAAGGAAAAATAGATGAAAATACAACCGTCATTGGTCATAGCCTTGGTGTGGCATTTCTCTTAAAAGTGATAGAGAAGCACCCCGTACACTCAGCTTTTTTCATAGCACCGGCATGGGGCATTACCGGCAATGAGTTTGACCCCATTATAGGGCCCATAGCGAATCAGCATTTTGATTGGGAACTCATTCGCAAAAACTGTCCTACCTTCACCATTTTTCACTCTAATAATGATCCCTACATCCCACTCAGACAGGCAGAAAAGTTAGCAGGGCATCTTGGAGCAGAAGTAGAAGTAATAGAAGGGGCAGGACACTTTAATGAAACAGCTGGGTATACGGAGATCCCGTTGTTATTTGAGCACATAACAAAAACAAAATGACATCTATAGTATTTTTTGCTACGAGGGGTACGCTCAGCACATATGGCAATAGAAGTCATAGTAGAACGAAAAAAAGTATTCCCAAATCAACAATTAGATGATCTGTCTGTGGCGCTGTCATTCCTCATGGAAGGAGTAAGTATTGAATGCGCTTCTATTATGACAAATGAGAATCCAGAACACATCACAATCCGGTTTCCTACTCTCGCATTACAGGATGGCACTATTGTGCATACACATAACGGAGTAACCTCCTCTGCAACTATTGCGAAAATCCGAAAAGAAGTAGAAGGAATCGTATCCATAACCAATGGAGAACCTGCACCAAGCCAAAAAATAGCCAAAACTGCGCTACAGAGTTGCACCCCTCTCTTCCGGCTCATAGAAGCGTAATTCTAGCGCATCGTAGATGTCCTTTTCTTCTTTGCTAGCTACAACTTTTTCACCTTTAAAAAGCCCATATTCGCTGAGTTTTAATCCTTTTTTTATAGCCACCTTCCTCATTAAAATATTGTGTTCTTTGCTGCCGGTAAAGTAGAGGAGGGCAGAACCCCATTGATCTTTTTTTACGAAACGGACATCTACCCGTAGACCATTTTTGAGGTCAAACGAAAGCTTCTTGTCTCCGTGTGCCACAACATCCCGCACGAGAGAAAGTGTGGAAATGGCAGTAGAGACCTCCTCCGGTTTTTTGGTGACAACGAGGATGTCTATGTCCCCCACTGTTTCTTTTTCCCGCCGGTACGATCCCGCAACTTCCAGACGTTCCACTCCTTTTACTTTTGCAATCGCCTTTCGTAAATGTTCCACATCTTTTTGTATCTCCTTACGGGTAAAGCGCTTGTTCCGCTCTTTTACGCGTTTTGCGTTCTGCAAAATCTTCTGTTCCATCTCTTGAGACATACGTGGAAGATGGCGCAATTTGCCCGATTCTGCAGCTTGAATGAGCTCTGCAACGGTTGTAATACCCAGTTCCTGCTGTATCTGGCGCACGCGCTTTGGGCCGAGGTCTTCTATGTCCATAAGTTCAGGGGAAATTCCCCCCTGTGTGCGTTGAAGTTTGGCAAGGAACACAATTTCGCCGGTTTTTAAATACTCAACAATCTTTGCCGCTATGGCATCACCGATGGCAGGGAGTTTTTTGAGTTCCTTTTCGTCACCATAGGTGGAAACATCTTTGGGTAATTCTTCTATCACCTGCGCGGCTCTTCTGTAAGCTGCAGGCTTAAAAGCCACCTTTTGCTCTTGGAGCAGGGCGGCAATTTGCCGAAGTTGGTCTGCGATGGCTTTGTTATTGGACACATATATAGCATAGCGAAAGGATGTCATCCTGAGGAGCCCGAAGGGCGTCTCGAAGGATGTCATCCTGCCTGCCGGCCGTAGTCCTCAGGACAAAGGCTGGAGCGTAGCCGAAGGATACACACCTTGCTCTTCAAAATTGTATCCAGCCCACCATTGGTGGACTGGATACGGAAAAATGAGGGATGGTCAGCAGAGCAATGCTGCTGAGAATGCAACTGCTATATTGCTTGCACAAAAGAACGCGCAAGCAACCACAGTGTGAGCAACAGCAATACGCCGTCGCTCCCCACCAAATAAATTGGTACACCGGGCCATCAATAGCCCGGCATTCACGTACTGGGGAATCAAGATGACTCCCACAGTAATAACAGCAAAAATTCCGATCCCCATCTTCACCTCCTTAAATGGAGTGTGCTCTTCCAAAATGACACGCAAAGCGTGCGCTTTCCCAAAAATTGGGTAGGCGAAGAGCAAGGTATATACAAAATTGTGATGTAAAGGAGCAAGGTATCCTCTATTTACTAGTATATTATATAATATTTAATAATAATGTCAAATACAGAAACTCCTTACAGTCTGTTATGGAACCTGAATACGCATGTTGCTCTCCCATAAAAGAGAAAAAGTGTATCCTCCGGCTTTGGGTGACCGGAGGATACAAAATGAGGCATCAGGCAGATCGCATAAGGGGATGGTCTCTCGGAGGCCAGAAAAAGATGGTGGCAAGCACTTCGTGCTCATTGACCATGTGCTCTGGCATTTTACTAATGCTCATCTCGGGAGCACTACACCAGGGACATGTCCATCTTCTACAGTCCGTAGATTGCCCACTATCGGACTCTCTACGTGCCTTCTGGTCCGTAGTCTTTGTCCCCTGCATGCAAACCTCCCTGAAAAAAGAGAAACGAACGCTTTCCAGATTTCCCGGCGGGAGCTGGAAGAGCAACATACATACAAAATGCTGTAAAAGATCAAAGGTACATATGTTGCTATTCCCATAGAAGAAGAAAAAGTTGTGCCCGGTCCATCTCGTAAGAGATAGACCGGGCAAGGGAGGCATCAGCTCGCAGCCAAAGATACAATGTCCTTCAGTCTTGGATCATTGGCTTGCACAGCTTTGGACACATTATTTGTGCCCAAAACTGCCCTCATTTGAGCAGTATCAGAAAGCTTTGAGGCTTCATTTGGTGCCCTCTTGGCTTCCTTTTCTGCCTTTCTCTTCCTCCTTCTGTCGCTTCGAGATGCCATGCAATCCTCCCTTTAAAAAAATATACAAACACTCTTCTTCGAAATGGGACTATCCCACCTCAGGGTAAAAGAAGAGCAACATACGTACATTGCTGTGCTGTAAATGAACAAAGAGAAAAAGGGTGGCACGAATCCAATGGACAATATAAACTATCTATAATATTTGTCAACCAAGTTGTACCATTACAGAGTGACATATCTGTGTAAAAGAATAGGAAGGGTACAGGGAATCGTCAAACAAATTGTCCTACAATCAAACCTCTTAGAAATAGAGGAACATATTCTTGATATAGTGCAAACTCCGGGTACTATTGTCACCGTTCTTTGAAGAACTCTAGTACAAAGAAAAGAGGAAAGCGCTTAAGAAATGGAGCACCTTCCTCTCTTCTGTGTTCCAATTTTATAACCTGGTTGAAAGGAGGTGATAAGTATGTCGAGAAAAAATCGTGGAAAGGATCAAGATACTCACAAAAGTTCTGGGCGTCACTCCGTGGGTAAGCGCATCCGGGCGAACCTTGCCCGTAATAAAGCGGAAGAGGAAGATCGGCGCAAAAAAGCCCTGAGAGAAGCCAAGAAAAAGGGTGATACAGCCGGTATCCGCGCAATAAAGAGGGGCTACTACTAGTTCATTGGAACGAAGAGGCCAACTCCGGGTCAGTCACCATACTGATCCGGAGTTTTTTCTTGCTTGTTGTTTGTTGCTGGTTGCTCTTTGGCAAAAACAACCTTCGTGTAACAAGCAACCAGCAACAAGTAACACAAGACTCAAGTCCCCTCTTCCCAAGAAGCCAAATACTTTACTTGTTCCCACCTTCGCACTTCGTGCTTCGGTGGGCAGGCCGGCGTGAAAGCCCTATGTGCCCTCTTCCCAAGAGGATAAGTATTTTATTTGTTCCGGTGTGAGTTCGTCTTTGGAAAGTCCCATGGCCTTGAGTTGCAGATGTGCAATAAAGTCGTCTATCTCAGGGGGAAGGGTAATGACTTCGTTAGGGAGAGCTCCCTTATGTTGTACGAGATACTCACAGGCAAGTGCCTGCCCGCAGAAGGAGAGGCTCATGACTTCGCTCGGGTGACCTTCTGCTGAAGCAAGGTTCACCAGACGTCCTTCTCCTGCTATGTAGAGCACACGGCCATCTTTGAGGAGATATTCATCCAGATAGTGACGCACGCGTCGCTTGCGTTTGGCCATGGCTTCCAAACCTTCCAGATCTATCTCGTTATCGAAGTGGCCGGAGTTGCAGAGTACGGCCGTATCCTTCATCTGCTCCATGTGTTCTGTACGGATAACGTGGATGTTTCCCGTGACGGTAATAAAAATGTCTCCGAGAGGGGCGGCGTCTTCCATGCGCATAACGTAGTGACCGTCCATGGCGGCCTGTAAGCCGCAGAAGGCATCGACTTCGGTCACTATCACCTTTGCTCCCAGTCCCTTGGCTCGCATGGCAACGCCTTTACCGCAGCTTCCGTAACCAAGGACCACCAGAGTTTTCCCGGCTATGAGGATGTTCGTGGAACGGAGAATGCCATCCAGTGTGGACTGGCCTGTGCCGTAGTAGTTATCCATGAGGTGCTTGGTCTTGTTATCGTTCACAGCGATCATGGGCATTTTGAGTGCACTGTCTTTCACCATGGCACGGAGGCGAATAATGCCGGTAGTTGTTTCTTCACAGCCGCCTATCACCTTTTCGAGCAGTGCAGGATGCTTCTGGTGTATTTCTGTTACGAGATCGCAACCGTCGTCTATGGTGATATCCGGTTCTGTTTCTATAACGGCCGTGAGAAACTTGTAGTAGTCTTCGTTACTCTCTCCTTTGTACGCCCACAAAAGAACGTTCTCCTCTTCCGCAAGAGCGGCGGCGACATCATCTTGTGTACTTAAGGGGTTGCAGCCTGTAATGGCAACCTTCGCTCCTCCGGCAGTAAACGTGCGAACCAGCACACCGGTTTCTTTGGTCACATGCAGAGCCATGCCGATGGTGAGACCTTTGAATGGCTGCTCTTTTTCAAAACGCTTACGCACCTCCAGTAGTGCGGCCATGCGCTTTTCGGCAACCTCCAGATTCAGGCGGCCCTGCTCGGCGAGAGAAGGATTTTTTACGTAGGACATGCGGAGGAAGCGTAGGGAAACCCTTCAAAGCAATCAAGGTAATCAACGCAATAAACAATTTGTACCCTGCACCCACGAAGGGGTGCAGCTCACAAAAATTACAAGAAGCCGCACCCCTTCGTGGGTGCGGCGAAATGGCAAATTTTCTAAGCTGCAAAGCAAAACCCTGCGTAACGCTCTGCCGAACAATAGAGCAATATAACAATGTAACCATTCCCAACCTACAAGGACAAATTCTCTCCATAGGTTTCAAGAACCCTCTCCTTCAACTCATCTATATCCAGATTCTCAATGAGTGTCCCCTCCTGTTCCACAGCGTACGACCCCATAGCCGCCCCCAACCTTCCTGCATGGGTAAGAGACCACCCCTGCGCAAGCCCGGTAAGTAAACCTGCACGGAGCGCATCGCCTGCTCCTGTGGGATTGACGACCCTGTCTGCTTTGCAGGCAGGAATAACAATATTGTCTTCCTGGGTAAAGATTTCCAGACCATCCTCTCCCCGTGTTATAACAATGAGAGGAACTTTTGTAAGGAGATCTCCTTCCGTCGTATTGAGACGGTCGGTAAGCACACTCCATTCATATGCATTGGCAATGACGGCTTCGCTGCATTCTATTGCCCGTAGCAGTGCATCTTCCCCAAAGGACATCACCTGCTGTCCGGGGTCGAAAAAAGCTTTTATGCCGTATGCATGGCACCACTCCAGTGCCTGCATCATCAACGTGGCATCCCGGGGACTCACAATGGCGTATGAAACATCATCACAATCTTGCGAGAGGTCCGGCCACTCTCCCTTGGCGTCCGCTCCGGGATGGTAAAACGTAATCTGATGCTCCTCACTGTCCGTACCGATGATTGCCGTAGCTGTAAACGCATCATCTACTTTTTGAATGTATTTGGTAGATATTCTCCGCTCTTCTAAAAGGGCAAGATATGCGCCGCCATCGCTCCCCACCGTAGAAACCAGCAAAGGATTCTGTCCGAGCAACTGTAGGCTCCATGCAATGTTTGCACCTGTGCCTCCGTGATGCCTGGCAAAGTGCGAAGCAAGATACCCCACGGAGAGCGTGTCGAGTGCGCCCGGATCTATGGCATCGGGGAACGATCCGTCATGTGTGAGGAGGAGATCGTATGCAACGGAGCCGGTCACAAGTATTCTCATAGCGTAGAAGAGAATGTACTGATCTTAATTCGCATATTCTCGCCCTGAGCCTGCCGAAGAGTGACAAGAATACGGCGCGTGAATATATGGTACATGTTTTGTCGTTTTGCACCCACCCTGTTCGCTGCACCTACGAAGAGGTGCAGCTCATAAAATTGTAGGGCAGACGCATCCCTCCGTGGGTGCGGCTGCCAATAACTGTGGCAAAAACCTCTTCTTTCGTATGACACCCCCATACATGCCTAGTAGACTATGCCCGATGAATCTCGCAGTGGTTGGCACCGGCTACGTCGGCCTTGTTTCGGCAGCTTGCTTTGCGGAGTTGGGTCACACGGTGGTGGGCGTGGATATTGATGAAGAAAAAGTTAAAAAATTGAAGAAGGGCATATGCACCATTTATGAACCCGGATTGGAGGAACTTCTCCAGCGTGGCTTGCAAACAGGCCGACTTTCTTTCACCACTGACCTACTGGAAGCACTTCCGGACGCCAAGATGATTTTTAGTGCCGTAGCCACTCCGCCAAATAAAGATTATTCCGCTGACCTGAATGCGGTCTTCACCGTGGCAGAAACAGTGGCAGAGAACATAGACCATAGCATCGTGTTCGTGAATAAGTCGACTGTGCCTGTGGGAACAGGAAGGCAGTGCGAAGAGAGAATGAAAAAGATTGTGGAAAAGCGGGGTCTGGATGTGCACATTCCCGTTATTTCGAATCCGGAATTCCTGCGGGAAGGGTGCGCCGTGCAGGATACTCTCCAGCCCGACCGCATAGTGGTGGGTATCAACGGAAACGTACAGGCAACTGAATTTATGGAAGAACTGTATCAACCACTCACGCGTGTTGGAAAACCGCTGCTTTGCATGGAACGTGAGAGCGCGGAAATGGTGAAGTACGCCAGCAACGCGTTCCTGGCGACAAAGATTTCTTTCATCAATATGCTCTCTGAACTGTGTGAAAAGACAGGAGGAAACATCCGGGATATTGCAAAAGGCATGGGCCTGGATGACCGCATAGGACCGCGCTTTCTGCATGCAGGCATTGGATATGGCGGCAGCTGTTTTCCGAAGGACGTCAAAGCGCTCATGGCACTGAGTAAGGAGACAGGAATTCCCCTGCCCATTGTAGAAGCAACGCATAAAACGAACGACCACCAGCGCAAACGATTCTTTGAAAAGTTTCTCTCTGTGCTTCCGGAAAAGGCAACCGTGGCTGTGTGGGGTCTCAGCTTCAAACCCAAGACCGATGACATGCGTGAGGCACCCAGTTTGGATCTTATCCCCGTGCTGGTAGATGCCGGGCACACTGTGCGTGCACATGATCCTGTGGCCATGGAGAATGCAAAAAAAATTCTTCCGCAGATCACCTACACCGATGCACCTCTTGCAGCCGCAGAGGAAGCAGATGCCATTATAGTACTTACCGAGTGGGATACCTTTAGGGGTATAGATCTCAGTGCACTAAAGGCCACAATGAAAGGGCGATATCTTTTTGACGGCCGCAACATCTACGAACCGGAAGAGGTGCGGAATGCGGGACTGACGTATGTTGGTATAGGCATAAACTAGCCCTTACAAGTAACTGACCACTGACCGCTTCTCCTTAACTCTGTATACTACCACCTACTCATGAAAATCCTTCTCACGGGTTCCGCCGGTTTCATAGGAATGCACACCGCAAAGGCACTGCTGGAACGGGGTGACACCGTGATAGGGTTCGATAACTTTAATGACTACTACGACCCCACTCTTAAAGAAAAGCGGAACGAGATGTTGGAGAACTACGACAACTTCACACTGATACGTGGAGACCTGAAGGACAAGGGAGCTTTGGAAAAAGCATTTGATGCACTGGGGTCCGGAAAGGATACCCGTGTGTGCCACCTAGCAGCACAGGCAGGTGTGCGCCATTCCATAGAAAACCCTGACATCTTTATGACCGATAACATTGAGGGATTCGCCAACATCATTGAACTCTGCAAAGACCGGGAAGTGGGCGGACTTATCTACGCCAGCAGCAGCTCCGTGTACGGCGACAGTGATGTATCACCTTTGAGTGAAGAGCAAAACACAGATGCGCAGGCTTCGCTGTACGGTATGACCAAGAAGGCAAATGAATTACAGGCAAGTGTGTACCACAGTTTGTACGGTCTCCCCTGTACGGGTCTCCGTTTCTTTACCGTCTACGGACCCTGGGGCAGGCCAGACATGGCGCTCTATCTGTTTACCAATTGGATAGTACATGGAGAAACTATGAAAATTTTTGGTGAAGGAAAAATGCGCCGGGACTTTACGTACATAGATGATATTGTCTCCGGAGTGGTTGCTTCACTGGACAAAAACTATCCATTGGAAATTTTTAACCTCGGCGGAGACAAGACCGAAGAACTCATGGACTACGTGAAGATTATTGAAGAGTGCCTTGGGAAAGAGGGGGAGAAATCTTTCCTTCCTATGCAACCGGGTGACGTAGTGCAGACTTCTGCCAATGTGAATAAAGCGCGAAAGATGCTCGGGTACGACCCCAAAACGCAGATACAGGATGGCGTTCCGAGGTTTATAGAGTGGTACAAGGAATACTACAACATAAAGTAAGGGCAAGTTCTGTTCGACCTCATCCCGCCGCTGCGCAAAGCTAGCGGCGCCCTTCTCCTGCTACGCAGGAGAAGGAATTCCCGCCCATAGGCGGGAAAGGATGAGGTCGAACAAGCTAACGGAATATTATCCCAACCATTTCTCCCGCACCCACACCTCGGGTTCAAACTGCAGAACTTTCCAACCACTCCTGTTCCATTCAGGACATTCTGTTAAACACACCACTGCACCGGCTTCTTCCAGAAGACCGGGAAGGAAGGCGCGAACAGGATACGGACTCTCGTACTGCCACTGATGCCCGAACGACCCTTCTACGAGTAACGTGCCCTGCATGGCAGTATCCGAGAGAGACCGAATGACTTCCCGGGCAATAACGGGGCGGGGTCCTTCGAATGCGGAAACAGACAAATGCATTCCTACGATCGCA
>Ga0210057_1005383_pt1 | contig 16461 bp, 22 predicted proteins | sample CryGeyCG2114_010_2_FD_183968 | JGI IMG/M metagenome (GOLD analysis project Ga0210057, IMG submission 183968) | Groundwater microbial communities from aquifer - Crystal Geyser CG10_big_fil_rev_8/21/14_0.10 (SPAdes) (version 2) | ecosystem: Environmental > Aquatic > Deep subsurface > Groundwater ...
CTTAGCCTTCTCCTAGAGCATTCCTTAACAATGGCTTTCTCAATATCAACTGGATAGTAAGACATAAAACCAAATAAACAGGTTCTTATTTATAGATTAGTTTTAACTAAAAAATAGGAAAATTAGCAGAGTCACCAACAAGATACAAGCCCTTTAAGGCTTAATGTGATTAAAATCACATAATTTCGTTAAAAGTGTGTTATACGACATTTGGATTTGGGCTCGATAGATAGAAACCTTTTTATTTCGCTCAATTTTAATACACTTATCATGGATATTCACAAAGAAAATTACAATTCAAAAGTTCTCGTAGAAATGTGGGCGGACTTTATCAATTGGGATAAAAGACGCTTGGGTGAAAACGGATTTCTTCTTAATACTTTGAAAAAATTCCATTGTCAGAAAATTTTTGATGCTTGTCTCGGTGACGGAGCAGACTCCATTCATCTTTTGAAAAATGGTTTTAATGTGACAAGTAATGATTTAGATAATCTGTTTATTCAAAAAGCAAAAGAAAACGCGAATAAACATAATGTCACATTAAATATTACTGAGCATGACTGGAGAGACCTCGACAAGCATTTTGAAAACAAAAGTTTTGATGCTGTTTTCTGTTTAGGAAATTCGCTAACCTATCTTTTTGAGAAAAAAGACCAACTCAAAACTCTCAAAAATTTTCTTAAAATTATAAAAGACAATGGAATTTTAATTATTGATGAAAGAAACTATCAAAGTATCTTAGACAAAGGAGAAGAAATCCTAAAGAAAGGGAAATTTCAATATTCTGGAAAATATGTTTATTGCGGAGATAAAGTCCATGGAAAACCAATTGAAATTTCCGATGATAAAGTCCGCTTTGAATATACGGATGAAAGAACTGGAAAGAGAGGTTATCTCGTTCTTTATCCTTTCAAGAGAGGAGAACTTTTGAATTTATTAAAAGAAACGGGTTTCACAAAAATTGAGCAATATTCTGATTACAAAAAAGATTTCTATCTAGATGCAGATTTCTACCAATATGTTTGTCAGAAGTGACGCCCAAACCCAAACGCAAGGGGACGCTACGCTCCGCACCACGCTGCGCTCTCGCTACACTGCGTTTCGCTCGGGGCGTATAACACGGGTTATGTCTAATTAAAATCACTTTTCTTTCCCGCCCAATAGGAGAAGTTGTTGCTCTGTGCTTCGCACAATTTGTCTTTGCTGTCGCAAAGATTAGTTTTTGGCGATTTTCCAAAGCGTATTAAAATGAGATTTGTGAGATTGTGAAATTTCGTCACTTTTGCTTAGAATAATATAAAATGGATCTTGCCAAATAAATGTTGCGACTTTGTTTCCATAGACAACTATTGCGTTAGGAAACAAATACTCTTTAGAAATGTATTTGTATTCGTTTCTCTTTGTAGGAATTATTTTTGTTCCAGATTCTAGTATAGCTCTTTCAGTAATTTTTAATTTGTCAGCCCGTTTAACAAACTGTTCGATAAAAAGGGGCATTATTTTTTCAAATTTTAAATTCCCAAATAATAAATAATCTTTTTCTTCCTTCAAGATGTCATTTAAGATGGTTTTTATCCCTTCCTTACCCTTATAAATCTCTACACTAAGGGTTTCTTTTGTGATGTCTCTTAATTTAGATAGTTCAGGCATTATTTTTTTTATATTCTCTTTTCTTTCATCCAAATAATCTAGGATGTTTCCCGGATCAGATGCTCTAAAATATTTTACATTATTCTTAATCACAAAACTTACTAACCCTTTTTCTTTTAATTTTTCTATTAAATCATAGATATGGGATCTGTGCATACCTGAATGTTTTGAAATTTCTGTTGCTGTTGCTTCGTTTAATTTTAAAAGAGATATATACAATTTTATCTCTCCTTCTTGCAATCCTATCTCCTTCAGAGAATCTATTTCCATAAAGTAAAGTAGAATTTATTGTTAATAAAGTTATCGTCTCTATAGAGACTACAAATATTTATATAAGACTAATAATTCTAAAGTATAGATAAATGTGAGACATAAAATATGGTAGGAATAGGAACGGGATTTAACGCTGAAATTGTGCATACCTTAATGGAATTTCTAAGAGCCTGCTATAAGGGACTTCTTGTAAAAATCGAAGAAGGAATGGATCCTGAAGTGGCTGTTAAAGCCGAATTCAAGGAACTTGAGGAGTATATTTGGTTAACTCAAGGAAAAATGAAAGAGCTTAGGGAATCACTGGAGAAATAATTATTTCTTCTTCTCTCTCCAAAAGAATCTATTCGCAATTTTCTTATTAATGAAGATACATCTATCTACCTCATTAATTAAGTTCTTTGAAGCAAGTTCTTCAAACGAAACCATCTCAACTTCTTTTTTCTTGTCTCTTACATATTTCACTAGTTGAGAAAAATCTCCATCGCCAGAAAACAAAATAGCTTTATCATATTTGTTTTCCCAAGCATGATTTAGCATATCCAATGCTAAGTAAATGTCATCACCCTTTATCGTGTAATATTCCTCATCTTCTTTTGTAAATCTTTTTTGCCTTTTACATAAAATAACCTTGCATTTTTGAATTTTTCTTAATCTTGCCAATAGTTTTTGCTGTTCTTTGAATCTTCTTGGATTAACATCTTGTTTTAGTGAAGCATTATAATAGAAAATGTCTATTAATTCGTCCTTGCCGATGATTGCTTTAATATAATTTTCAAAATCAAAATGATAATCTGAATATTTTGGGTTTAGTGATTTCATCCCATAAACAAAATTAGCACCATCAATATAAATAGAAACTCTCTTTGCCATTTTAATAAAGTCCGGTATTACCGAAGTAATAGCCGGGAACACGCTTGCGGGATGTCCGAAGACTTAAGGCATTCCCTGATACCTTAATTTATTCAAACTATACAATTATTTAAGTCTTTCGCCATTCAATTTTATAGACGAAAATCTTCTTTCTTAGAAAGAAAGAAGCAAAGAATATCGCAACAACTTCTCTTATACGATGCCCGCCCTGAAAAGTGATTTTAACTCTCCGCTCCTCACTTCGTTGCGGTGCTCGGGGTCGTCTTGCAGACTTTCGTAAGCTCACCCAGACATAACAGCGATTAAGTCGAATTTTTTCTTCTGCTAAAAATTTAAATCTCTAATACATATTTCCCGCCCAAAGAAGCGCGCGCAATTTTTCTTTTCGAAAAATTAGATAGCTAAAAATCAAAGATTTTTAGAAGAAAAACTTCTTTTATCCGACAAACGAAAACACAAACGAAATTAAAATTTCGCATAACCAAGGATAAAAGGCTTCGCCCAAATTTTTCTTATTTACTTAAAAAATCTCTCAACCTCTGTCTTTTTCAATTTGAGAAATTTATCACAAACTTTTTTCAAATGAAAAGAAAACTTATGTTCAAAACCAACATCTTCAACTTTCTTTCCAATTTCCTGAATTGCATTAATTGCAGGAACAAAATCTCCGTCAGAAGAAACTAAAATTGCTGTGTCATAAGCATTATTATAAGCAAGTTTAACCATATCAACTGCCAAATGAATGTCATCTTCTTTAACCTGATAAATTGTTTTTCCATTGATTTTTACTTTTTGCATTCTGCATAAAATCAATTTGAAATTAGGAATCTCTCGCAATTTCTCAAAAAATCTCTGTTGAGAACGGTAAGCATTATTATCTTTGTTTCTATCTAAAGGACAATTGTAATAATAAACTCTTACTAAATTTCTGTTGCCGACAATCTTTTTCAGAAATTTTGAAAAACTAAAATCTATTTGTTTTTCGTTCGGGCATAATTGTTTTACTAAATGATACAAATTACTTCCATCAATAAAAACAATAATTCTCTCTTTTTCATTGTCCATAAAATTTTATAGAAATAGAATTAATAAACTTTTAGATATGAAAACTCAGGGTTGCTAAAGAGCAAGCCTGAGGGGTATATGATTATTGCAGGATATTGCCTTTTATATATCTTTCGACAGGTTATTCCTCAAGAATCTGTTACAAAAACAAGCCTATAAGGAAAATCGGTATGTTCTAAGAACCATTCAACTTGGTTTTTGTGAAATCCATCATTATGGCTTTTTACTTCACAAAAGAAAAATTCCTTGTTATTATATATAAATAAATCTGGTTTCCCATTCTTTAATGAAATCTTTCTAAGGGCTTTGCTTTCTTTAGGAAAGTTTTTCTTGAAATTTTCATATATTTTACAAAATTTTTTATTAATTTCCTCTCTCACAGAACTATCCATTATAGTTCCTTTAAACCTCTTAATTCTTTTATCCACTATTTTTTGCAACTCATTCCAAGTTAATTGTTTTCCATTTATCCAAATACTTGGTTTTTTATGTGTATTGTCATTTTCTTTTATCCATTTTATGTGCCTATCTATCTCTCTTTCCATAAAGTCTTTTTCTGTGCTCAGAAACTCCGGATATTTTTTTAAGAAAGTTCCATAATCCAATCCATTTAATTTATGCACATCAGAGTTTCTTGAGAAAAATACCTTATATCCTTTTTTTCTGAAATATTCTGCAAGGTAATCTTCAATCGTTTTACCTTTTCTATCTTTTTTCTTTTTAGGATATTTTAATTTTATAACATTTATCTGAAATTTTTCCATACTAAAATGTCATCCTTAAATCTTATTAAGTTTTTGCCTTTCGTGGCGACTTACTTTTTAGAAAAAAGTAAGCAAAAAGCGCGCGCTTCCCACCCAAGATAGGAGATTTAAATTTTCTAAACGCAGAAGAAAAAACTCCTTCGCCTTTGGCTCGGTGCCGTCTTGCAGACTTTCACTTCGCTCACATGACTTAACAGCGATTCAACGAAATTTTTTGCTGATGTAAAAAACTCTTCGCGAGATTAATTTTAGTTATTCCATCCCCCCACCCGAAGGTATGCCTCATCAATAGAAATCAAAAATCAAATCTTGGGTCTCCATTCATAATTTCAATTTTATCAGAACCATTATATCTTGTTCCGAATTGTCCTCTTTCTCTTACGTGACTATATGCTCTTTCATTCATTCTTACTTGAACTCTTTGGATTGCTTCCCAACTTTCAGCACCTTCTGGCAGATATTTTAATTCTATTCCATCACTCCCGCTATTATCTGCCAATTCTAAACTTACTAATTTCCCTAAGTCTTTATCACCCCAATGTTCTGTTAATGGTGCTTCAAGTTTTCCCTGTCGCAATCCTTGAATTTCCTGAGTTTTTTTATCTAACATTAGCATATAGTCCTGTCCATCAAATGTCGCTTTCATAAAATTAGAATAAAATTGAAATTTATAAGCTTATAACATAATAGAGAATATACTTTCGGCATGCCTTCCCCCAGCCCTTAAAATTTGTCTAAAATTAATCTCGCTTGCCACACTGCATTCTCGCTATCGCTCGGGTCGCTGAACAGGGCTTATACGAAATTTAGATTTTAGAACAGACGAAAAGTCCATTACAATAATCTTTATAAAAGAATCTCCAATACTTAATAATATGACAACAAAATTCAACTTAGAAGGATTTTATAATTATGTCAATGCCCCGAATGGCAGAGGAAATTTAACAGGAGAACTTGAAGTTGCAGAAGATGGTTCTTTTGAAGGTGCTATTTACGACCATGCTTCAATGACTCCAGAACAAACCCTAAGAGGGCACCTTCGAAAAGAAGATGGTTTAGACCATTTATTATTTCTTAAATTTCCTCCAAGAACAAATCTCGCTAATCTTGCTTATGCTTTGAATAAAGAATCTAATGGCTCATTTGATGGAAAATATTCGGGGCAATGGGGTGCTTTACCTTTCAAAGTTGAATTTAATAGAGAATATGGTTTGTTTGTCGCACAAATTGATATGAATATGTGTGGTATTGGAGATTCGGCAGAAATTAATCTTTACAAAAAGTAATGGACTTTTCTTTTTATTTACTCTCGCTTCGCTCGTAATTGATAATAGTTCTAAAATCTAAAACTCTGATTTTTTGCCTTCGGCATCGTTGAACTAAAAATCAATCCTTCCAAGTATTCAGGAGAAACTAACAGGAATTAAATCCAATCAGCCTCGGGCGCCTATTAGATTTTTCATCACAATAATCCTTTTAAAGTTTAGTTTTATACACTTGATTATGGGTGAAAAATTAGTTAGAGGGGAACTTCCTATTCAATCTGTTTATCAGAGAAGAGAAGCTGTTATTACTATGGTTCCCATTCATTTAGCTGTGATGGATTTGCCACAGAGAGTCAGAACAGATACTTCTTTAATCACAAATGCAAGAGATGCTGTTAAACCATGGTATGACGAAGACATGGCTTATTATCTTGGTGCTCTAAAAGAAGCAGGCACGGAACTTCCTTGGCTTGAAGCTTATGAAAAATTTAGAGATGAGTGGCAAATTGGGGGAGAACCAGATAAAAATGGATTTCTCTCATTATCATGGAGAGAAAATGGAGAAGTTCATGCCATAAAATTTAATCCAGTTCCTGTAGTTTTACGTAATCAACATGATGAATTTGGAGAATTTTATACGCCAGAGTCTTTGACAAAAGGCGGCCGTTTAATTGAAATCATCTATAGAAACATAAAGGACCCTGAGATCGTAACAATGAGTCCTGATAAATTAAGAAAATATGGTAGAGAAACAGATATTGCTAAAATAGATAAAGATGGGGGCATTGCTGAGGTTGTTGGCAATGCTTTTACCTCTGATTATCATCAGAATATGGCTAAAACATTACTTCTGAGAGATTTTGCAGTTTTCTATCTAAACAGATTATTTGATAAAGCTAACGGAAGTTCCCCTTAATTTTTACAGCGCCCTCGGCTGACTTTCTCCTCACTTCGTTCGTCGAATCACGTTGCACTCTCGCTTTGCTCAGAGGACTTAACAGGGCTTTTAAGTGAAATTTCTAATTCTCCTAAAATCTCAAGTAAAACAAAATAGCTAAAATCTCTCTCAGCCATCCCCCGACCACCCACCCCAGTTACGAGGTGCGCGCCTGTCCTTCGGACAATTTGTGAAACTTCGTTTCAAATTTATTAGAAATAATCTTTTTTCCGCCGCCCAAAAAACTTTGATAGAAAGTTTTATATAAGTCATTAGTTTATTTTTATTGTGAGGTGATGGCACCTCAGAAGCCTTATTCTGAATCACAATAAAGTTTAAATAAACTAAATTCGGCTTAAAACCATGGAAAGAACATATCAACCAACTAGAGAGCAACAAGACTATTTGGAGATTAGTTCTTTTTTGGAAAACGCACCATACCTTCTTAATGAAGGAGAAAGTTTAACCTATGTTGGTGCAGGAAAATCCAAATCTGGAACTTGTAATTGTGCAAGTAGTAATTCCTCTGGTGGAACTTGTAGGGCAATAAGCTTGGAAAATTCGGTTTCCGAATAATTCTGAGTAGAATGGGAAAAGTTTACAATTCTTTAATGAGTTGCGGATTGTCTTCAGGGCCTCGAGTTGTGCCTCTCTTTACAGATGAGCCTAATTTTCATAATTACTTTACGACTCCAAACGAACTTGCAAGAAAAGAGTATAATATAGAAGATATTTACGGTCAAGGATTTGATAAAAACAAAGAAATTTCAAGAATAAAGTCTGTTGGGGAAATGCTTGAGAGACTTTGTCTTAGTAATCCAAGATTAAATTTTAAAATTTCTGAATATAAGGAAGATGAAAATTTTGTCAATCCTTCTTTATTCTTTTGTTATTCAAAAGAACAAGTCAATAAATTAGAAGAAAAAAAAGATGAAATTGATAGGGGAGAATATCGTTGGATGAAAACTAAAAAACTCCTTAATGGAGAAGATATTTATGTCCCAGCACAAATGGTTTTTTTATCAAGAGATTTTGGTGATGAATATGCTTTAAGAAAAGAACAAATCAGTACTGGAGCAGCCTTAGGAAAAAGAGGAGATAATCGGGCATTTAAAACAGGATTTTTAGAGTCCATTGAGAGAGATGCAATAATGGGATTTTATCTTAAGAAGATTAAGGGAAGAAAGATGTTCGATTTTTCTGATGAAATTTTAGGATTAATAGATTATCTTGGAAGGTATCAATTAGAAACACACATATTTGATGTAACGACTGATTTAAAGATTCCAAGTATTTTAGCTCTAACTTTAGATTATACTGGACTCGGTGAGGCAGTTAATGTTGGATCAAGTTCTGATTTAAGTTATGAAAAAGCAATAGAAAAGGCAATAACAGAGTCTATACAATGCCGAAGAATTGGAAGAATTTCTAAAGATTTTTTACGAGCAAAATCTATCAATGAATCTGAGATAAATAGTTTAGAAACAAGATTAATTTATTGGAGAGATTTAAATAGGGTTGAAAATGTGCGTCATTTAATAGATGAGGAACCACAAATATCTTTCAAAAAAATTCCAAGGAAAAAAATTAGTTTAGATGACGCAATTAATAATGTTTCTTCTAAGAACTTTAATATTTTGGTTGCAGATATAACATTACCTGAAATAAAAAAACAAGGATTTGAAACTCTAAAAGTCGTTATTCCTGAACTTCATCCGCTCTATTTAGATGAGGGAGCAAAATCATTATATAGTGTTCATTATGGAGAAATTAAAGATGATCCGACACTTAAACCTCATCCAGTAACTTAAAATGTTTAAAGAAATAAAAAATTTTTATAGAAAGACTAAACTTCATAAGAAAGATTTAGAAGCTCCAGAGGGAACTCCCAATATTACTCACATAGAAGTTTTCAGAAAATCATATTCTAGGCTACCTTCAATAAAACTTCCCGAAGTGGAAAAAGAGGAGAGTCAATTTGAAAGTCTGATAGATTATCGAGAATCACAAAGAATTTTTTCAGATAGTCCCCTATCTTTTTCAGAGTTTTCAAAAATTTTAGGTTCTTGTAGAATCGTAGATCAAGAAAGAAAACCTGAAAGAAGAACATATCCTTCTGGAGGAGCAAGGTTCCCTGTTGAAATTTATACAGTTTCTTACAATGTTGAAGGATTAGATCATGGTGCTTATCATTACAATATGCAGGATAAAAGTCTTGAATTATTGCTTGGACAAAATTTAAACAACAAAAGAAGAGAACTAATTTCTCCTTATTTAGAAAATCCTGCGGCAACAATTATATTTACTTCAGTATTAGCAAGGTCTGAGGTAAAATATGGTTTAAGGGCATATCCCTATTCATTAATTGAAGTAGGACACATGGGGCAAAATATTCAGTTGTCAGCAACTGAAATAGGAATTGGATCTTGTCCAGTTAGTGGATTTTTAGACGATACTGTTAAAAGTGTGCTCGACTTAACTGATGATGAGATTCCAATATATAGTATTAGTATTGGAAAAATTAAAAGAAGATAAAAATGGAAAACAAAGATAACAAAATTTTTGAATTGCACAATTATTTAGATATTCAAGGACAACCAAACGAAATAATTGATGAAATTCTTAAAAGAATTCCTGATTTAGGTGATGTTGGATATGCAGGACATTTGGAAAAGAGATGGTTAAAAATGACTTTGGAAAGATTAATTCCTGATAAAGATGGCGAGAATCAAAAGTTTTTTTATAAAAAGGAATTTAATCAAAGAATAAAATTAATCTCTGAAAAAATAATTAATAAGTGTGAAGAATATATTGAAGAGATGGTTCACATTTTTTTATTTCCTACTTTTGATAAATTTGCGAGAGAAAAAATGAAAGGTGTTAGTGGTTATTGTCCTTGGGATAACACTATTTTAATATTCATTAACTTTGTAGAAGGATGGGAAAAGCAGTTAGAAGAAACAATAGTTCATGAATTGGCTCATGCATTGTCTCCTTTTGCAAAACATGATGCGCCAATAGGTAATTGGTTAATTTTAGAAGGGATAGCAGAGAATTTTAAGGATTTTATTTTACCTGGAAATCAGTCAGAATGGACTAAAACAATTTCTGAGAAAGAATCTAGGAAAATTTTTGAAGAAATACAACCTATATTAGATCAAAATAATTTTGAAAAATATAGCGAGATTTTTTTTGGAACTGGAAAATACCCTTTGTGGACAGGATATACAATAGGATATTATTTAGTAAAAAGGTACTTAAAAAAACAAGAATCTGTTGATTGGAAAGAGTTATTAAAAATGAATCCTGAAAAAATTCTAAAAGTCTAAAAGACAATTTCCCCCCAATCAAAAAAGATCATTTCATCTTCTTTCTTAGAAAGAAAGAAGCAAAGAATGGCGCGCACCTCAAATTTAATGGGATGGCTAAAAGCCCACTTTTTTAAGATAGTTCGCTTCGCTCAAAATAATATTGCAAACTTCCCTTAAGCCCGATGTTATACTCAATTCTCGCCATTATCATTATTAACTAATGTCTCGCCTTCGGCTCGGGGCGTTGAACAGGGCTTATACTCAATTTCGCCATTATCATTATTAACTAATGTCTCGCCTTCGGCTCGGTTTAATGGCTCGAACTCTGCGGAAACCTGCGGTTTCCTTGTCCCCCCAACGGTCGGGAGAGTCTAACACTGATTATGTTTTATTTCTCTTCAACAGATGTTTAACTATCAGAACTATTTTTTGCTTTATTTCTCTTTATTCTTCTCTTTTGGTTTTTCTTTTTTAGTTTCTATTTCAGGTTTCATCAAAGGAAAAATAACACATTCTCTTATTGGTTTATTCATTAAAAAAGAGAAAAGTCTTTCACTAACTCCAAATCCGCACGTTGGAGGCATTCCGTATTTCAAAGCCTCGACAAAGCTCTCGTCGTGTTCGTGTGCTTCACTATCTCCAGATTCTTTTAATTTCCTTTGTTCCTTAAATCTATCTTCCTGATCAATTGGGTCATTCAATTCAGAATACCCATTTCCCATTTCACTTCCACCAAGAATAACCTGGAACTGCTGAACTTTTCTTGGATCATCAGGATTTCTTTTTGCAAGAGGGGTAATCTCCACAGGTTGTCCTGTCAAAAATCCTGGTCCAGACAATTTCTTTCTGCAATATTTCCACAAAACATCAACCAGCCTCCATTTATTATTCACCGCATCATATTTGACTTTCAATTCTTCAAGTTTTCTCTTTATCTTTTTTTCGTCGGCTTCATAAATTTTTATACCAGTATGTTTCTCAATAAGTTTTTCATAATCATAAATCTCCCACTTTTTCCCTAAATCAATTTTATATCCTCCTGATTCAAATTTTAAACTACCCAAAACTGCTTTAGCTGCTTTTTTGTACATCTCTTCAACAAGTTTCATTCCGTCTTCATAATTTGCATATCCCCAGTAAAATTCCATTTGGGTATAGTCCTGTAAATGTTCTGCATCCATTCCTTCATTCCTAAATTGTCTTCCAATTTCAAAAGTTTTTTCATAACCTGCAACCATTAATTTTTTCTGCCAAAGTTCCCCCATGGAGATTCTTAAAAAAACATCCATATCAAGTGCATTATGGTGGGTCTTAAATGGCGTCGCTGCTGCTCCGCCTGCTGAAGTTTCCAGTATCGGAGTTTCAACTTCTGTAAATCCCTTGTCAAGAAGAAAATTCCTTATAGTCCCCCAAAAAATCGCTTTCTTTTCAAATAGTTCTCTGACTTCAGAATTCATAACCAAATCCAAGTATCTTTTTCTTAATCTTTCATCTTCATCTTTAATTCCATGGAATTTTTCAGGCAATGGCAAAATACTTTTACTTAAGATTTCAATTTTGCTTACAAGGATAGAAATCTCTTTTGTTTTTGTCTTGAAGATTTTTCCATCAACTCCGACAAAATCCCCAACATCAACGTATTTTTTGAAAAAAGTTCTTACCTCGTCAGGTGTCTGTCCGTCCTGCAAAACTATCTGGATATCTCCTGTCCCATCCCTTAATTTTGAAAAAGCAATTCTTCCTAAATCTCTACTTGTCACAATTCTGCCTGCAGTTTTGACTTTTGCACCAATCTTGCTTTTTAATGCATCTTTGCAGGTTTGTTTTTTGTCAAACTTATTAGGATAAGGATTAATTCCTTGTTTTTTTAATTCCTTAATTTTCCTGATTCTTTCTCCTATAATTTGGTCTTCACGTCCCATTTCTATCTAATGAAATAAATGTTTATAAATTCTGTTAATCCCATTCATAAAACTTTTTTTGTGTTGGAAAACAAGGGAAACTAAGAACCACGCAGTCAAAGCCATAAAGATTATATAGGGGTTTCCGACAACATTTCTTTGTACAAAACTTGAGAAAGTGGATACTAAAGCCGCGATAACTGTCCCATATACAACGAGAATTATCGGAACAAGGAAAACTCTTGAGAATGGTTCTTTTTTTAATCCACGATGGAAAAAATAAAATGCAAGAAGATTCGGATGTATTACTGCAATGAACAGACTTTTCTCAACCCCCTGCTTTTTGAATCTTTCGTGGGTGTTTTTATATCTGAAATATCTTCCTGCCCCATAGTTAATTATAGAATCCACAGTTATTGCAATGACAATTGTTATCACAAGATACATTAAAGAGTAAAAATTACCCTCCGCAAAAATAAAACCTAAAAATATTATTGTTGTTCCAGGAAAATATAATCCAAAGTATGCAAGCCCTTCAAGAAAACTGGCTATAAAAATACCCATTAATCCATAAGAATCATAAAGCTCTCTTAAAAATGGCACTAATCCCGAAGGAGGGGGGATGATATGAACAGTCCAAAGGAGAACTATTCCCAAATAAAAAAGTATTGCAGAAAGAGGGTACATTGGAATATTATTAGTAATTTTTTTCCAGTTCATCTTTTGTAATACCTCTTAAATCCCCTGCTGTCAAGCTCTTCATTTAGAATTTCGTCAACAATCATCTGAAATTTATCCTCGCGTGAAACATGTATATACTTAATTCTTTTAAAGTTTTCCTGAAGTTTTTGCACTTTCAAAAAAAGCCCCATAAGAAGATGGTTCTTAACTTTGTACTTCCCTAAAAGTTGGTTTACAACTAATTCAGAATCTAAAACGCAAGTTACCTCATCATTTGTGAATTTTGAAACAAGTTCAAGTGCTTTGATAAGTGCTTCATATTCTGCAATGTTATTTGTGACTCTTCTTCCTATAAAGCTGCTGTATTTTGTCAGAATTTTCCCTTCATTTCGTACAACAACGCCAATAGCTCCTGGTCCTGGATTGCCTCTGCATCCTCCGTCAGAATTTGTGAATATCATTTCAAAATTCCTTAACTGAAACCTTTTTTAAAAAATCTTTTAACAATTTTTCTGCCTCTTCTCTCTTCACACCACCCACAACTTCAATATCTTTCCCAATGTTATTCTCTTTTAATATATCAAATGTTTTTCTTTTTCCATATTCTCCGTGTTCTATTCCATAGACTACTAGTTTTATTCTAGCATAAATAATTGCTTGTGCACACATTAAACATGGCTCTGCATTAGAGTATATAACACACCCTTCTAAATGTCTGGAACCTAATTTTTTACATGCTAAATGGATCGCTTTGATCTCTCCGTGTGCAGTTGAATCTTTTGAAGTTATGTTGCTTCCCTGTGTTTTAGAAATTATCTCTCCAGATTTTACTATTACACATCCTGCAGGATAGTTCCCTTTATCAAAAGTTTGTTTGGCTTCATTTAATGCAATTTCCATGTAATCTTCGTCATTCATCTTAAATGTGCAGAACCTTGAAAGTCTTAAATTCCTGAAACCTTTCAGGTTTTATTTCAATATTTCTTATCTGTGAGTGTTTTGGCCCTTGTTTGCATAGTTCAATCATTTTATTTACAGAGTCTACATCTCCTTCAAGAAAAACCTCCACTCTTCCATCCTCAAGATTTCTTATGAATCCCTTAACGTTGTGCCTCTCAGCATTTTCTTTAATAAATCCTCTAAAAAACACTCCCTGCACAGTTCCTGTAATATAAACACGCACTGATTTTTTCATAAAAAGAAATAGGCTGGGGTCTTATTAAAGATTTTGATGATAACCTTTAAATACAAAAATCACTACTTCAACTCATGAAAGACTTGGTTAAAGGAGGATTAATTGGATTTATCCTTTTCTTTATAGGACTTTGGATTTTCCTTTTTGCTACTGGAAGCGATGTAAACGGTTGGAAGTGTGCAGCCGTCTCTGAACCTTACTACTGCACTTTTTCTACTTTTATCTCATCTCCAATTCATTGGGGTTTTGTAATATTCTTTAGTTTAGTAGGGCTTATTGGGGGGGTCATAGATATAAAAATATTCAAGAAAACACTTTACAACCTCCAAATGTCAAAACAGAGGAAATACCTTAAAATAACCTCGACAATGATTTTGACATTAGTAATTGTTATTGGCCTTGTAGGGATACTTGCTTTTGACAACTGGGTTGTTACAATGATTTATGTAATAATCTTTGCAATTTTCACAATCGCTGCAGGCTGGATAATTGGCAAAAAAAGATATGGGTTTTAAATCTCTCTTCGGTCAAGTTCATTATTAACAATCGCAACAACTTGTGATGCAAAATACATCTTGTCACCGACAGAAACAGGGGTAGTAATTTCCTTTAATCTTTTGAATTCTTTTTTAGGCAAACCTTCATGATCTCCTAGAATAAAAACCGGTTCACTTTCAATTTTTATCTCTCGTAAATCCTCCCCTTTCTTGTCTAAAACAAAGATTTGTTTTCCTTCTTCATAAAGTTCTTCAACGACATGTAAAAAACTTTTTTTCTCGACAAAACATCCCGGAAAAACTTCTGTTTTCTGCCCTTCTTTATACTTGTAAAGTATCTTCTTAATCAAGCTAGCAACATCACTTTTTTTGATTATGTTTTTGTCTTTAATCTGTATTTCAATATGCTTGGGGGGATCTGGCTGTCCGTAAAAAATCAAATGAAAATTCACATCTCCTCTAAAATCATGGCTTAGAAAAATTCCCTGAATAATAGAATGTATCGCGATGTCCATTCTTCCAGCTTTCATTAAGTTTCCTTGTGAAAGCGCTTTACCAGAAGTCACAGCTGATTTTGAAAAATATATGAAGTGTTTCATGAATTTACTTAAAGTTTATTCATATTAAAACTTTTCATTTAAGTTTTTTAATGCCTTTTCGTCACCAAATAGAAAATTAGAGTTTTTTGTAGAATTATTTTTGGCTAATTTTATCATTCCATTAGAGGAATCAATTCCTAGGGAGATGTAACCTTCTTTAGCTAATTTGTTACAAAATCCTCCAGTCCCACATCCATAGTCAAGAATCTTTGAGTCCTTTTTTAGTTTACCTTTTATTTTTCTTAGTAATACTGGCCATGCTATATGGATATTGTCCACAGCATACATCTTCCAGGTATTTTCTTTAGAAGTATCTAACTTTTCAACAACTTTATCCCATTGATTTTCACTCATTTTTTATCCTGCAAAGTAAACTCACTCTTAGCAAAAACTTTGCCTTCTTTAATCACTTTAAACATTCCTATAAATCTTTCTCCAGAAAAAACACATATTTTTTGTCCTTCATTAAAATCATATTTTTTTGAAAGCTCTTTATCATAAACCGGTTGTCCGTGCAAAATTCTCCCAACGCTTTCTTTTTTTATTTCAACAATTGGATGCAGTTCTGTTATTATTTCGGCAGGAATTATCATTTCACCAAGAAGTTTTTCATCCTTCAAAGCTTTCTCCAGATCATAAAGAGTATAACTTTTTTCTTCTTCAAAAATTCCAGCTCTTATTCTTCTTAACTCTAACATATGTGCTCCAATCCCAAGCTCTTTGCCCAAATCATCACACAATTTCCTGATGTAAGTTCCCCCCTGTACATTTGTCTTAAACAGAAAATCTTGTCCATCCTTCTCGAGAATTTCAAAATTCTTAATTTCTCTTTCTCTCTCAACTCTTTTCACCCTTGATCTTACTGGAGGTTTTTGTATTATAACCCCTGTAAATTTCTTTTCAATAATTTCTTTAACTTTATTCAAAGAAACTTCTTCATGAATTCTCATAATACCCCCATATTCTTTGTCTTCTCCAAGAAAAAAACCAGTTAATTTACAAGCCCTATTCAAAGCAATAGGCAAAACTCCTGTGACTTTTGGGTCAAGAGTTCCAAAATGGCTTGTTTTTCTCACGTCGAGCATATTTTTAACTTTCTCACTAACCTGAAAACTTGTCGGCCCGCTAGGCTTATCAATATTGATAATTCCAAACTCCAAGAGTTCTTTAATTGATTTTTTTTGTTTTAATTTTTGGATGTCCATCCTAAATCTCTCCCCTCAAATACTTTTTTCTTAGTTTCTCATCAAACCTTTCAATAGCATATCTTAACATTGTTCTTGGCATATTTTTATAATGTTTTTTTAGAAACTTTTCCAAGGTACCCTGGTCTTTTTTACCAATTTCTCTCAAAACCCAGCCAACAGCCTTGTGAATTAAATCATGAGAATCATTTAGCAAAATCTCTGAAATTCTTAGAGCATCCTTAAAATCTTCATCTTTAATATATGCA
>Ga0210057_1005384_pt1 | contig 16459 bp, 14 predicted proteins | sample CryGeyCG2114_010_2_FD_183968 | JGI IMG/M metagenome (GOLD analysis project Ga0210057, IMG submission 183968) | Groundwater microbial communities from aquifer - Crystal Geyser CG10_big_fil_rev_8/21/14_0.10 (SPAdes) (version 2) | ecosystem: Environmental > Aquatic > Deep subsurface > Groundwater ...
GAATGCCACCAGCCAAGTTCAGGCAAAGGCAAGAATTAAAAAATGCCACTTGCGTGGCTGTCTAAAATCATTTAAAATTAATTCATCCAAAGGTTAAAAGACTGTCTGAAAAAAGGGGTACATGCCAATTCGTTAAATTTTTACCGCATCAGGCGCTATTTTTTTCAACGGCGCATCATAAATTAATTCTTTAAAATTTGGAATTTTAGTGTTAGTGTTTACTTTTTTTGTATCCACCGCCCATTGCGCCTGCTTATTTAAACTCGTAATTAGTTCTGGCGTTAGAGTAATTTTAAAATCAAATTTATCCCAAATTTTGTCAATTGTATCTCTATCCAGCTTAGTATATTTCATTACTATTTTTTTAGCCTCATCACTATTATTTCTAGTAAATTGTTCGGCATCAATTAGTGCTTGCAGAAATTTTTCCATAACGATAGGATTATTTTTAATTGATTCATGTGCGTTGATTACATATAATTCGGAATAGATTTTTGAGTTGGTAAATGTTATCGCCTTACCTCCCAAAGCTTTTTCTGCAAACGATGCAAATGGATCAAAAATCGCAATGGCATCAACTGAGCCATTGGCCAAGGTTGCAGTCATATCAGCTGGTTGCTGGCTGATTATTTCAATCCCGCTATCTGGGATATCAATCGCTTTTAAAAATTCATAAGTGAAAAACTCTGGTCCGCCGCCAATGGAAGTAGCTAGTTTTCTTTTTTTACTGCTAAAATATTGTTTGGATGAAGTGGCATTGTCTTTTATGGCAACGATTCTAGTTGCATCAATAGTTCTATTAACGACTTGTCCAGTTATCAATAATTTGTTGCCTTGCATAGTTGCAAACATAATAGGTGTATCACCTGATATGACAACATCCAAAGAATCACCCAAGAAAGCTTGCAAGGCTAATTTTCCTGCGGTGAATTCTTTGATTTGCATATCAATTCCATTTTTTGTATCGAATCCTTTATCTTCGGCTACCATTACCAAGGCCATGCCTGGGGCAGTTGGTAGACCAACTGTTAAAGTTGGTAATTTATTATCTGCAGTTTGATTTGGCTGTGTTTTACTATTATTGATTAAATATGTCCCTACGAGTAAAACTGCGATTATGATTCCTCCAATAATATATTTTTTCATATTTTTAGCTTTAATTAGACTTATAAATTATTATTAAATTGAATATAAAAGGATTATACTTTAGGGCTTGACAAGTGTTCAATAATACCTTATGGTAATATATATTACCACTTAATTTTTTAAGTTATGCATAGAGAAATATTAGAACAAATCGGCTTAAATAAGAATGAAGCCATCATTTACGAAGTACTTCTATCTTTAGGTGAATCTACTCTGGCAGTTATATCAAATGAAACAGGGATACATCGTAGAAATGCCCTTGATTCATTAAAGAGTTTGGCGAGAAGGGGATTAGTATTTGAAATTCATGATACTACTAGAGTGCTATATCAAGCGGTTGATCCGAATAAATTAATAGAGTTACACCATGAGAGAGGTAAGGCACTAAATAGTATATTACCTTCATTACAAACTTCGTATAAGCAAATAAAATCAGATGAAAAAGTTTTTGTTTATCGAGGGGTAGAAGGCTTGAAAAACAATTTGCGCGATATTATTCGTATTGGTAAACCTCTTTATGAAATAGGAGCTAAAGGAGGATGGCTTTCGCCAGAACTGGGTTTATTTTATGAGCCGTTTATAAAAGAATTAAAAAAGAAAAAAATCTCTCATTATCACATTTATGATTATAATGTTAAGGATAATATAAAGGAGGATATAATTAAGAAAATAGGAGGTGAATATAGATTTTTTCCAAAAGAATTTTCAACTGATTCAGCCATCCATATTTTTGGCGATCACATTGTCAGTTTTAGCGGTTTGAATATTAAAAAATTTAATCCACGAGTGACATTGTTTGTAGCAGTTAATCGAAAATTGGCCGATAGTTATCGCGTTTGGTTTAATTGTCTTTGGAGTTTATTAAAATAATGGGAATATATAGTGAGTAGCACTAGGGGGTAAAATCACTTTAAACTTGGAACAAAGATAAAACCATTCGTACTTCTAATAAAAGTTCCAACATCCTTTGCTATGGCCTGCAAGATAGGACGAGCAGGCTCAAAAGAGCCTGTTTTGTTGTCAACCATGCATGGTTTCGAAAGTTCGATAGTTGTGTTTAGCTTGGGCATCCATTCAGATAAGAATTGATAGGCCGGACTGTATGTTATTTCCAATTTTCCGTTGTTTAACTTCATTTCGCTAAATACTTTATCAAACACCATTCGTTTATCATCGGTTTTTGCTTTTATACTTTTAATTAAGTCTTTGGCTGTAAAAGCTAAATCGTGTATCTCAACACATACCTCATAATAATTTTTAGCTCTTGACTCCATTTTGCTTAAAGCATTTAAAACCGCCTTTTTTTGCTTATTATATTCCTTAGCTTTCTTTTGGTAGTATTCCAGCGTTATAACTTCGTCAATTTTGTCCTCGTAAATTTTATCAAGCCTTTTTTCTATCCTGTCCAAATCAGAATTTAAACTGCTTCGGGTGGCTTTTGAATAAGTTTTTTTATCCTCGTGCTTTTCTTTTAAAGCTTCTTTTATCCATTCTAAAACCTGTTTGTTTTTCGGTTTTATCACTCCAAGCATATCAATTACTTGATCGGTTATTATTTCCTCTTTTAGATATTTCTTTTGGGTACAGCCCTTGTATCCTTGGCAGTGGCCATAATTATGGCCTTTCTGTGTTTCCCAAGTGATTAAACAACCGCACTCAGCACAAATTACTTGGCCTTTAAATAAATGGTCGTGTTTTTTACGCTGTCCGGCTTTATATCGGCGTTTCAACTTTTTCTGCACCTGATTAAATAAATCCTCGCTGACAATCGGCTCGTGCTTGCCGTCGTATTCAACTTCTTTCCATAAAATATATCCGCAGTAGAAAGGGTCAATCAAAATTCTATGAATTTGAGATCTTAAAACCTTTTGTCCGTTTTTGCCTCGCAAGCCCTCTTTGTACATCACATCTTCAATTGTTATAGTCGTATAGCTTCCGGTGTTATATAACTCAAATAGTCTTTTAATATGAGGAGCCATTTCATCTGGTACTGGCATTTTGCGACCAGCTTCTCCAACATTTTCATACCCCACTTTCATTGCTTTTGGTATCCAGCCAGATTCAAGCTTGGCTTGGTAGCCTTTCTTAACTTCCTCGCTTAGATTGTTTGTATAAAAACGAGCAATAGCCACTTTCATATCCCAAACCAAATTTTCATGGGCTCTGGTATTTTGACTGACTGTAAAATTTTCTTTAACAAAATGTATTTCTCGTTTATTGTCCGCCATTATCCAATCGCTCACAGTGGCCGCGTCTTTCAAATTTCTAGTCAGTCGGTCGATTTTTTCACAAAGAATAATATTGATTTTTCTCTTATTAACAAATCTTAGCATTTCATTAAAAGTCTTGCGGATCTGTTTTCCGCTAGCACTTTCAGATATCTTAAAAATCTTGGATATTTTTAATCCTTTATTTTCAGCATGGCTGGTTAACAGTTTCTCTTGGGCTTCGAGGGAATATCCTCGTTCTTCCTGCTCCTTACTAGAAACACGGCAATAGAGGATACACCTTTTATCGGGTTGTATGTTCATATTGTTGTAATTAAAAACAAAAAGGGACGGTCGTTGCTTACCCAACAATATATAGCCAAAGGCAATATTTGTCGGAACGAACCGCCCCTTTTTAGGGACAAATAATACAAAAGCCGTTGGCTTTATATATATTGTTGAGTAAGCATAACTATTTTAACATATTTATTCTTTTTTTCAAGCCTCTTGGTTTGTAATTAACATCAAAGTTCATTTTAGCGAGGGTTTCAAATAAATCCACCAAATCATTACCAATCCTTACAGCTTCGGCAAACGATAAATCAACTCCATACTCCGTCTTAATTATCCTTTGCAATTTAATTGTCAATTTTTTACTAATCATGACGTTTCATAATTAGTACCACTTCCTAAAGTATAGGCTTTGTAATCCACCTCACCAGCCCATTGAGTTTTGAAACTATTTCTAAATTTTGGTTCTAACTGTTTTAGGTTTTTTTCAAAGAATGCTCTAGCCTCATAACCAGTCATCTCAATCGGAGTATTTAATGTTTGAGAGCGAAAAAACTTTTTTCTTCTAAACATTCTCGGGTCAAACATATCCTTGCCCAAGTATTTGCAAAAATACGCTCCCAGATTATCTACCGCGTCCACATCTTCAATTTTCACAAAGCCGTTTTTCCAATATCTGTTAGCAAACCAGCGTTCCCATTCAAACTGAGTCCTTTCCAGTATGGTTTTAATACTGCAAAGTAAATGATAATGAATTGATCCACCGTCAGGCTTCTTTTGTCCAAAGTAGTCAACATCTTTTTGAAACTCAACTACAGCAATATATTGAAACTCTGGTTTACCATGAACCACTCGCCTCATAGCTAGATTAAACAGACGGTTAGCCGTTGTTAAATCAGTCATACTTTCGGCAAAGGTAAGAGTTAAAAACTTTTTTAACTGCGGGTTAGCATTGATTATTCGGCGGATAGTTGAACGAGTTCGGGCAATAGAAAATTCACTCCGACATTTTTTTTCGCTTAATTCTTCCTTGTATTTTTCCATGTTCAATTGTTCAATATCACGCTTTTGCTTAATCTCTTTTAGACGCTCACGCCGTTTGTATCCGCGCACCATATTTTTAGTTTTGTATTGATAGACTTCAACTTCGTTTCCAGACTTAATTAGTTTAAAATTATATACTTGTATCATATTTTTTATTGTTAATTTTATTAGAATTTGAACCTTGGTTTTCATCGCTAGATATATATACTAAATCAAGTTAAAGAAGGGATACCGCTTTTCATCCTTTCTTTTTTTGTTTTAAATCATATTTCCAAGCAACTTTTTTTCGCCGTCAGGCAGACCGGCGAAAAAAACTTGCTTGCCTAAAAATTTGATTAAAAATTGCAAAAAAAGAATAAGTGTTGAACTTTCGTTTTCACCGCATCAGGGCAAAGTATTTTAGCGTCAGCTTTTCCAGAGTAAAGGTAGTATTTATCAATCTCCACCTATGACTATGGCAAGCTATCAGACGCTGTCTAAATCTTTGTTCGTTGCGGTAAAACGGCCTTGCCAAACGGATATAATTTATTGGCCGTAATTTTAATCCTATGGATAAAATTAAATCTAACTGGACAGGTTCAAAGAAAACCTTTGATATCGTCCGCAGCCAAATCATTTCCCGTTGGGGAGATGACGAAGCGAGCAATTATGATCCAAAATCTAATTGCCTAACTTTTAAACAGTGGCTTGCCAATGGTTTTAAAGTTAAGAAAGGCGAAAAGGCCTTAAAGTCGTTTATTGTTGTTGAACAAAAAAACGACAAGGGACAAATAATCTGCCAGTATCCTAAGCAGATTAACCTTTTCTATATTCGCCAAGTTGAAAAGCTCAATTCGGCTAACTAACAAGACGGGAGCAGTTTCCTTAACGGGATCTGCTCCTTTTTTTGTATGCGTTGTCAATTCTTGAGTAATTAGGAGTATGGTTGTTATCGGGTATTAGCCCGCTATTATGATTTGAGTATTCTTTGGGATATTCTCGATGAAATGGAAAGACAGAATATTCAATAAAATTAACTGCCTCGTGCGTGTTGTAGCAGTTGGCTTTGGCTTTGCTAAACAAAAATAATTTTCTTTTTAATGCCACTCGCTTGACAATTTCTTCTTTTAAATCCCGCAGTTCAAAATGCGAGGCCATAAAAAGAAAAGTAAACAAGTTTCTAATCTCAATATATTCTTGTCCCAAATCTCTTATTCGCTTATCAATATTACCGGCGTGCTGAACGCCAGCCCAAACATCAAGGGGAATAATATTGCCGTCTTTGTCTTTGGCAACATCATGACGGTGAGCAGAAAACTTTTGTTTCGCGCTAGGAGGCATTTCTTGCCATTCTCTGGAGTCAAAATACCCCTGTGCTTCATCAATAAATATTTGCCCACCTTTGATATGCAGGAGTTCGGGAATTTCCGACCAGAAATATACCTTGCCTAACTTGGTTTTCTTTTTATCTAGTTTTTTCTTTTCCACATACTTTGAAAAATCTAATTTCCAATTTGCGTAAACATCATAGCCTTTTTTAATCATTTCCAAAGCTTTGTAAGTCATAAATAATGTTTTACCGGCTCCGGGTTTTCCGGTGATAATTGTGATCATAGATTTTTAAGTTATTGATTTAACAATCTGCATAACTAGACCAAACAAGAATAATGTCATCTCAATAAACAATACCAGTAAAAAGATTTTGAATAAGACAAATACAGGAAAGATTAAGTTGATCTTGGCAAACATCGGATTAATCGTGGCAAAAGCATTGTTTACTGCCAGTATTACTGAACTGCTAGGATTAGCGTCTGGTAGTATTGAGAATACTTTAATTAGGATTGTTTCAATGATATTGAACATATTAAGAGTGGTTATGGAATAATCTAGCTATTCGTAAAACTACATACAAAGCAAATATGAGCCATAAAAAGGCAGTAATATATGGACGAAGTCCATCAGAAAACTTTTTAACGATTGGATCAGAGAATGAAAATATTTTCATTTCTAAATCATACTTGCCATCATCAGACATTGATTTTAATGATATATCCATGGCTGTATTTGTCGCATAGCTAGACTGGCCGTTGAACAGGTTGTAAAACCCGTCGTAAAAAGTAAAGAAGTAATTGAATACTGCTTTTTTCTTTAACTCTTTTATCAGTCTTGGAAACAAAAACCCCGTATCATCATTGTTAAAAACAAAGTCCAATTCAGAAACTATAATGAAAAACGGATATTGTCTTTTCATTTCGCCATTTTCGGTTAGCTGGACGACATAGTGCAGGGTTTGGGTAGAAGAAGCTGACATGCCAACTATATGATTTTGCGTGTCAGTCATTTGGTCTAATTTTTTGTCGTAATAATTGCCATTAAGCAGAATTCCATTTTTATCATATTGAGATATATGAAAATTAAGATTGCTCGGGCTTGATGAAGCCGGATAAGTAAAAGCAAAAGTAAAATTAGAATTGGTTGAACTGGCCGGCAAGATTAACGAAGTTTCAAACGACGGTTTTTTAATCGTAATATCGTAGTCGTCGTAATAGCTAAAATTAAAATACCAGTCGTCCGGATAGCCCTCAATAATCTCAATTCCTCGTACGCTTACGCTGTCCATTAAATTATCATAGGCTACACAATCGCGAGCCGTAGAGCTTTTATCAACGGCAGCGATTTGATTTTTGGAGCCGTCCATATATATCTGTCCGGAAAAAGTATTGCTTGTACAATTCACATCATAATTAAGATTGTCAAACGAATAGCAATTCGTGGTTAAAGCAATCTGATTAGTTCCGTCAGTCGGGCAAGTTCCCGTCACCGTTACCCAAGTTTCTTTTTCATACGGGTCGTCATATTGCGGATCGGTAATGGCAAATGGTGTTGGATCGGGATCACCGCTGAATACCTTGAACAAAATATCACAGACAGCTCCCAGACTATCAGCGTGCCTAGTGGCTCCGCTGTAGTAATATGATTGGCCATCGGTATAGTCCGCGCTTGAGCCGTTCCAGTTGCAGTTATTAGACATTGATTCTAAAACTGAATCATATTCATTATCCGCACTGCTTGAACCGCCAAGCAGGAAGAAATATGAAGTTGAACTATTTATTGAAACAGCATTGTCAAAAGTGAAATATACCCATTTAAAATACAAACCGTTATCGTTTCCACCCTCATACAATCCCGGACAACCACTGGCGTCGTAAGGAATCATGGCGTTTAACTCGCTTGCCGTATAAGTCTTGTTTGCTATTGGATTTGAGCAACCAGCATAATATCCGTTTTGTGCTGAACTGCACAAAGTTAGAGTTTTTGGCTTGGTAAAATCCACTCGACGGCACAGTTTTAATCCTACTGTTTGAATAGCCGAAGAATTACCCGAAGTTTTAAATACTTGCCCTCGTCCGGTTTCAGTTCCATAGCGTATTATCCAATTAGGCCAGTTAGACCAAGGCGTAAAATCAGCCACATCGCCCACAGGCGGAGTAGAGGTTGCTTTTGCTTGGTCAAACAAAAACAGGCTGGAAAGAAAGCTGAAGCAAATTGTCAGTAATATTTTGTTTAATTTCATAAATTTATTAGTTTTTGCGCGGGGGCTTGTTTTGACGCAAGCCCCCGCCGTGCCTATTTCATAAACCGTTTGGACAAACGCCACACGAAGCCAAGAGAGAAGATAATTACACCGACAATCACGATATTCGAGATGTTAGTTGAAATTACTCCTACAACATTGTCTTTCATGGTGAAGACCATTTGCTGGGTGGTGGAAGCCACCTCAGGATCCATGGCCGCAAAAGCGTTTGAACCAATCAAGGCGCCGGCAACTGCTAGGGCAGAAGACACGGCTAGCTTGACTCGGGTCATTGAGAATAGGACTTTGATTCGTTCAATCATAGTCTTGATTGTTAAGAATTAAATTTTCTAACCGATAATACTAGTACGCCGACCACTGTTCCAATAACAATACCCAGCACTATGCTTGTTCCCCAAACTTCACCGACTTTTGCAAAATCGTCAATGTAGCAGGAGTTGGCCAAGTAAACATCAATGGAACACATACTATCTGCCTTTTATTACCGCTAAAAAAATGCTCAGGACTATGAATATGGCTAGGGGCAGGATCAGACTTTGCCCCAGACCCGCAAACAAATTGTTGATAAATCCACTCATATTAAGATTTGAATATTTGGAGCATGATTAAAACCACCAATAGTCCAAATACCACGCCAAGCCCGACAATGATTAACTGGCTGAAATAATTTAATATATCCAGTGTCATATCGGTTGGCTGGCAGACAAATGATTGTAATTTTTTGCTCACCAAGAAACAATTCATATCCTATTTTTGTTTAGGGATGTAGATATCAACAAAAGCTCTTTTTCTCTTTCCGTCCACTATTTTGTAAGGAAAGATTTCCACATCAAGATTAACCGGCTCGCCAACTTCGCCAATATCCAAATCTTGGTCGTTGATATTTACCTTGATCGGATATAAACCGTCATCGGGCTGGATATATACTTCTCTTGATGTGCCGGACTGGCCTGATTTGCTAGTCCATTCTCTGATAGCATCTCGCTTGAGAGTGCCAACTACCTTAAACATAGTTTTTGGTTTTAGCTCTTGTGAATTAATTTTCGCAATCGACCTTTATTTTGCGAAGTGCGAGAGCTTGATTCTCGCATAGCTATTTTAGAAAAATCATGATGGCCAAAGTGGGTCAAAAATTTTGGCCATAATTAAAAAAATCCCAGAGTTAAGGGATTTTTAGGCTATATTTTTGGCCATTTTTGACCTATAAATATTTTTTGTTTATTTTCACTTTTCCGGTCTTGCCAGTATTAAAGATTAAAAAATCACCGATAATGCCATTTGTCTGCTTACGGATATTATCCTGTAATCGCCGGCAGGCAGTACGGTATTTTTCCCAACCCCGAGATCGGCTAGCATACTCAAAATCGCCAAACTCATCCGAGGCAATTTCTGAAAAGAAAAAATCATCGGTTAAGTTGTTTTTGTTGGTAATAAAGATATATTTTAGTATTTTATGCGAGTCATTTATCTTTTTTTGCTTGTTTATCAGTATTTTTTTGTCTTGAATATACAAAATACTCCTTTTTTCATCAAACCAGACTTTATCCGCTTTTTTACTAAAAAAGCACTCCTGATCCATTCGTTCAAACACCTCGCTGTTGATTACTTCAAAAGACAGCTTAAACATGGCTTTGGAGTAGGGCTTGGAAAACAACTTGCGCAGTTTGGAATACTGGCTTTTATCGCAAGCTTGGCAGTCTTTCATTTTTTTCATCCGATTGTGGATTGTTTCTAAATTAGAGAAATACTGCCAAAAATCCTTGGTAAATATGGCCTCGCCACTGACATCTAAAAACTCATTTTCGTCAAAACAGTCGGCGTTTTTCACGCCGACCGATTTAATAGTGTCATCAAAGATTTTTTGGAGGATGCTTTTAGCCAGAGGGTCTTTGTTGAGGAGGCGTATATATTGGTATATTATCACCAGTTTTTGGAAAATACTGCGTTCTATACAAAAAAGCCTCGTAAGCTCGAGCATTTTTTCTTTTAGTTTTGAAGCATATTGGAGCATGAGGCTTTTGGGTTAGGTTTTGGCAGTAGTTTAAATATTATACAATATTTTTTTGCCATGGACAATTGTTGCTAACCTATGCGATTTTTTGGCTTAGCTGCACTATAGATAATAATAAACGGTTACCGTAATCAAATAAATAGATAATAATTCCGGTTACTCTGATTTCTAATTAGAACGAGTCCTTTGAAAATCAAATATTTTCTTTTTAAGATGGTCCAATTTTTCTTTAAGCAGTAAGGGGTTCAGCAATTCATGCTCTAATTTAATTGTTTTCTTTATCTTTTGATCAATATCTGTGCAAGACATTAATCTTTGGTAAGGGGTTCTAGCTGCTTTTTCAAAAATCCTTTTGTATTTTGCCCCGACCCTCTCTTTTGAGAGGGTGCGTCTCACCGCTTGGAAGTGATTAAGATACAAATCCAAATAATGATAATATTGGTTGATTAATTTTACAATATTTGGACTAGCATCTAATCTCTGCCAGCCCAGGTATTTTCTAACTACATGACCATTTCTTTCTTCCACAAACATATTATCATTCTTTTTGCCTGGTTCAGACCTAGTAAGTTTAATTCCATTTTGGTCGCACCAATCCTTGGCCAGCCAGTTAATGAACTCTGATCCCGTATCCGGATGAGCCATAATCCATTCAAACGGCAATTGATTTTTAATAGCCATTAAATTATTTTTTGTAGCCATTTGTCCTTTATTCCACTGAGCTCGCCTTACCCCCCAATAAGTGGCAGAATCCACGAAACTAACGCTAAAAACAAAGTCTCCGGCCAAGGAATCACCACAATGGGCCACAGTGTCAATTTGACCATGTCCCGGCTTAAGGCCTTCCCAGGGACCTTTAAAAATTGGAATAATGTTTTTTAAGGCGGAGGGTTTAGTAGAACTCCTGCCTTTGTTAATTCCATATTTCCAACGCAAAGCCTTAACTCTTGTTTTCATGGTGCCCAAGCTCATGGTAATCAGTTGATTGGTGGCCTGGGGACAATGTTGCCAACGATTAAGCTTTTTGAAATTATCTACATATTCTTTAACTAGAGGATGTAAGTTTTCACCGCAAGGACAATTTGCCGCCTGCCAAACATCTAGCAAAGTCGCGTCAACATCTTTGCCATAGATTACTTTTCGACCTCGACGTTCAATTTTATCCCTAGATTTCATTTGCGCGCGCCTAAACGAACGACCAACTGACTTGGGATTAACTTTAGCGATACGGGAGATTTCTTTTATCATCTCGCCCCGCTTTTTCCGGTCCCCCTGGCAAGCTAGCCATGTGGTGAGATGAGCCTTGAAAATTTCAAGTTTGGTTGCCATAATCATATCTAACTATGGTAACCGGAATTATTATCTATCCGCTAGAGCTAGAGTAACCTTTTTTATTATCTATAACGAGCTGTGGACAAACACATGAAATGGGGGTAAAATAGGTACAAAAATATGTAATTATTAACAATTATGGCGAACTCTAAAGAGGCAAAAGCCCGTATTAAAATTAACAAACTACTTGAACAAGCAGGCTGGCGTTTTTTTGATAACAAAAAAGGTCAAGCAAATATATCTCTCGAGCCCAATGTAAAAATTACCCAAAAAGACATTGATGCTTTTGGCGAAAATTTTGAAAGCACAAAAAAGGGATTTATAGATTTTTTATTGCTTGACGAGCAAAGCTTTCCTCTTGTTGTTTTGGAAGCTAAAAAAGAAAATAAGGATCCGCTAGACGGAAAAGAACAGGCAAGAAAATATGCTCATACTGAAAATGTTAGGTTTGTCATTTTATCAAATGGCAATCTACATTATTTTTGGGATTTGGAACGGGGCGATCCCGAGGTTATTACCGAATTTCCAACGCAAGAATCTTTAAAACACAGACAAGAATTTAAGCCCGACAACAAAAAACTTGCTGATGAAAATGTTAATGATGATTATATAGCGCTAACACAAAATCCAAATTTTAAAGACGACCCTCGCTATATTAATAAAGAAACCAGAGAACAATATCTTTGGGATGAAAATTTGCGTATTTTGCGTCTTTATCAGCTTAAAGCAATTTATGCTTTGCAAAAATCAGCAGAATCCGGCAACGACCGTTTTCTTTTTGAAATGGCGACAGGAACAGGTAAAACATTAATTTCCGCCGCTGTCATCAAACTTTTTTTGCGAACAGGCAACGCTAAAAGAATTTTGTTTTTAGTTGATCGTCTAGAATTAGAAGACCAAGCACACAAAAATGTTGTCAGATATTTAAGCAATGACTTTTCCTCTGTGATATATAAACAGAATCGTGATGATTGGAAAAAGGCGGAAGTGGTTATTACAACAGTTCAAAGTCTGTCTTCACAGGACAAATACAAAAAATTTTTTTCTCCAACCGATTTTGATTTAGTTATTGCCGATGAATCACATCGAGCCATTGGCGGAAATTCGCGGGCTGTTTTTGAATATTTTATTGGCTATAAATTGGGTCTAACCGCAACACCAAAAGATTATTTAAAAAATGTTAATCCGCAAAAATTATCTCAAAAAGATCCGCGAGCTTGGGAAAGGCGTCAACTACTTGATACCTATACAACTTTTGGCTGTAAAAATGGCGAGCCAACTTTTCGTTTTAGCTTGCTTGATGGTGTTCGTGAAGGGTTTTTAATAAATCCTATTGTTTCTGACGCACGGACAGAAATTACAACCGAATTACTTTCTGAAAAAGGCTATGCGGTTATGGTTGAAGACGAAGACGGCGCAGAGAATGAGGAGGTATTTTTTCACAAGGATTTTGAAAAAAAGTTTTTTTCCGAAAAAACAAATTATGTTTTTTGTAAGACAATTATAGAAAATGCTCTTAAAGATCCAATAAGCGATGAGATGGGGAAAAGCATTGTTTTTTGCGTAAGCCAAAAACACGCTTCAAAAATAACTCAAATACTTAATCAAATAGCAAGCCAGCTTTGGCCTGATAAGTACAACTCTGATTTTGCTGTGCAAATTACATCAAACATTGCCGACAGTCAACAGTTTACGATTAATTTTGCTAATAATACATTAAATGGGCATACGCGATTTTTAGAAGGTTATAAATCTAGTAAAACGAGAGTTTGCGTTACCGTGGGAATGATGACGACTGGCTATGACTGCCAAGATATTTTAAATTTAGCTCTTATACGTCCGGTATTTTCGCCAACCGATTTTATTCAAATTAAAGGGAGAGGAACACGGAAACACACTTTTGAGTATACTGACGAGTATGGTGAGAAGCACAAAACGAGTAAAGATAGCTTTAAATTTTTTGATTTCTTCGCTAACTGTGAATATTTTGAAGAAAAATTTAATTATGATGAAGTTTTACAATTGCCAATTAAACAAAAAGGAACCGATGGTGGCGGTGAAGGTGGCGTCGATATTGACGATATCGAAATTTTTGATCCTGACAAAGTAAAGACAATTGTTGAGACACCGGTTGGAATAGAGGGGATGAAAGTTGATCGCAAACTTTTTGAAAAAGCCCGTGAAGAATTGCAAAAAGACACAGAGGTAAAATCTGCCGTTGAAAATGAGCAGTGGGACAAAGCCGTGCAAATTATGCGTGATAAGTATGAAGATAAACCAAAATTATTTTTAAACCTTGAAAAAATTCGCAAGAGCGAAAATTTAGATCGCCGTATTTCTTGGCGGGAATTTTTGGAACGAGCTTTTGACTTGATTGACGTTTTTAAATCCAAAGACGAGAAACTAGAAGAAGAATGCGAAAAGTTTATTTCAATCTACAAGCCCGAAAGCAAAGAAGAATGCGAAAAGTTTATTTCAATCTACAAGCCCGAAAGCAAATATGTTCCGCATATCAAAAACTATCTGAAAGCGTATGTTACGAGCGAATATTTTAGAAATGAGATAAATAACCAAAGATTTCCTAGAGAATTTGCGGGCTTTACCATGGCAGAATTTAAACAATTGAATGGATTTCGTGAGACTATTCCTACTTATGTAAAAGATTATGTCCCCGTTAATGTTTATATGAAATAACTAAAATTATTATGTTAGATCAAATTACAAAAAGAAAACTAGGCTCTGCTCGACAAATTTTAGTTGGCAAAGTTCCGGATCCAAAAGCACAGGTTGAACAGATAACCACCGCTCTTATTTATAAGTTTATGGATGATATGGATAAAGAAAATGAAGAAGTAGGGTTAAAGACGCAATTCTTTGTTGATGATTGGAAAAAATTCTCTTGGACAAAAATTTTAGACAATAAACTTTCAGGGCAAGAACGGCTTGATCTATATATACAAGCAATTACGAATATGCCAAAAAATCCACATATTCCTCAATTGTTTCGGAATATTTTCAAAGGCGCTTTTTTGCCATACAACGATCCTCGCACGCTATCGCTTTTCTTGAAAGAGATAAACGAATTTAATTATGAACACAGTGAAAATTTAGGTAACGCTTTTGAATATCTGCTTTCCATTCTCGGAAGCCAAGGCGACGCTGGACAATTCCGCACACCTCGCCACATCATTGATTTTATTGTTGAAGTTGTTGATCCGAAGAAAAACGAAACAATACTTGACCCTGCTTGCGGAACGGCTGGATTTTTGATTTCCGCTTACAAACACATTTTGAAACAGAACAAAGAAAATGCACTCACGCCCGATGAAAAATTGAAGTTGATGAATAATCTTGCGGGTTATGATATTTCACCCGATATGGTGAAATTGGCGCTTGTGAATATGTATTTGCACGGCTTCCCAGAGCCAAAAATCCATGAATACGATACTCTTTCAAGCGAAAAGCGCTGGGATGAAACATTTGATGTTATAATGGCGAATCCTCCTTTTATGACACCGAAAGGTGGAATCGTTCCGCATAAAAGATTTTCTATCCAAGCTAATCGAGCAGAAGTGTTGTTTGTGGATTATATTGTTGAACATTTGACGATCAAAGGGCGAGCTGGAATTATCGTGCCAGAGGGCGTTATTTTTCAATCAAATAATGCTTACACGCAATTGCGTAAAAAATTAGTTGAGAATGGGCTTTTTGCGGTTGTTTCGCTTCCAGCTGGTGTTTTCAATCCGTACGCGGGAGTGAAAACGAGTGTCTTGCTTTTTGATAATGAAATTTCCAAAAAAACAAAAAGCTTTTTGTTTTTAAAAATTCAAAATGACGGTTTTGATCTTGGCGCGCAAAGACGCAAGCATAGTAAAAATGATTTGCCTTTAACTTCAGAAATTATCAAAAAATATAAATCGGCGTTAAATGACAACAAAGCTTTTGAGTTTAGCAAAAGCGAAAAGCAAATCGCTCATCTTGTTTCTAAAGAAAAAATAATTGCAACGGGTGATTATAATCTTTCAGGTGATAGATATAAAGAAGTCATAAACTTTGCAGATCAAAAATGGCCAATGGTAGAACTAAATGAAGTAGCAGATATTGGATCGGGAAATTCCGCGCCTCAAGACAAAGAGTTATTTAAAGATGGGAAGTATCCGTTTTTTAGAACTTCCGATGTTGGTGCTGTTCATATTTCTGACAATTTATTTGATTCGAGAGATAAATTGAATGACGCAGGCATTAAAGGGTTAAAATTGTTTCCTAAAAATACAATTCTTTTCCCCAAAAGTGGAGCATCCACTTTTCTAAATCATAGGGCAATGCTAGGTATTGACGGGTATGTTTCAAGTCATCTCGCTACCATAACGCCAAATGAAAATAAAATATTACCAAAGTTTTTGTTTAGTTTATTGAAAAGAATTGATGCAAAAACAATGACGAATGATCAAAATTATCCGTCATTAAAAACATCAGAAATAGCAAAAATTAATGTTCCGCTTCTGCCAATTGAAGTTCAAAAAGAAATCGTTGAGCAGATTGAAAAATATCAAAATATTATTGATGGTGCAAAACAAATTATCAGCAATTACAAGCCAGCAATCAAGGTTGATTCAACTTGGCAGATTATTGAATTGGGAAATTTGTTTTTAGATACCAAATTAGGATTAGTCAAAGACAAGTCAATGCAAGCCGATGTTTTTCCATATCCGTATGTAAAAATGGAGAATATCTCAATAGACGGCAATTTGGAATTAAATTCTGTCGTCCATGTTGAAGCGAGCAAAGAGGAATTGGAAAAATATACATTAAACGACGGAGATTTTATTTATAACACAAGAAATGCCCCAAATT